>FWPV01000427.1_pt1 | contig 133246 bp, 104 predicted proteins | sample 2228371 | NCBI WGS metagenome assembly FWPV01 (sample SAMEA103939776, study PRJEB20133) | metagenome | reverse complement strand
GGAGCGTCAAGGACGTGGATGGTTACCGATACACATTGGGTGAAAACGGGAAGGAGGGGGGAGAATTCGAAGTCGAGTCATATCTCGAACATCAGGGTAATGTCTTTATGGAACGCTTTGACGAAGATTCTTATGTGATCATTACCAAAGCCATAGACAGATTTGACCTAGAGGCATCCCACGGAGACCTCGTGACAGCTTTCAAAAACATAAAATCAAAGATTCTCGTTATCTCATATACATCGGACTGGCTTTACCCGACTTCGATGTCGCTGGCCATTGTCAGGGCCTTGCAAGCCTCCAACAAAAATGTTTCCTTCGTGGAACTAGATCTACCTTACGGTCATGACTCTTTCTTGGTCAACGATGGTATACCAAGTCTGACAAGGATTGTTAGGGGATTCCTCGCCAATGTACATCGTTGACCATGGCAGCTTTCAGAGAAAGCTGAATCGTTGTGTGAGATTTTCTCACATGGTTTCTACGAAGTGGGATCGTCATGAAGATTATTTTTAACGGCTTTTTGGAACACTTTGATAACCCCTCATTAACTATCCAGGAATTATTGGATCTTTCGCAGGAAGATGATCCGGCAGTGATTGTAGAAGTTAATGGTAAATACGTGTACAGAAGAGATTTCGCATCTTACTTTTTGAGCGACGGAGACAGAGTTGAATTCATTCATCCATCGTTTGGCGGATGAGGACGCGTATAATTATGATTGAAAAAATATAGGACTCGATTGGCACTGCAATTAGTAGTGTCGCCCTGTCTTGTGACACACGCACGAGGGATCAGGCTGGAGAGGAACAATTTGGTAACTGTTAGCCCAGAGTTCTATCATCAGCAAACCCGGGATCAGATCCTCAAAACGTCCTACAATTATTTTTAAGCACTCTGTGACCTGGATTGAAGCAACCGTGCTTGCAACTGCTGACAGCACCCCCACCGTTGCTGCTGTGGGGTGATCTCTTACCGCCTGAGGGTCTGGCCATAAGCATCGAAGACATGCTGTACGGCCTGGAATAATAGACATAACATTACCCACTGTTTCCACCGCTCCACCGAAGACATAAGGGATACCAGCAGAAACGGCACTGTCGTTTACTAGGTACCTGGTGGAAATGTTGTCCAAGGCATCCACTACTATATCCATTCCTTCGAGTATGCGATCCACGTTTTGAGCATTTACAAACTCCTTCACGGATTCTATGCGGACAGTTGAGTTGCCTTCCTGGAGATGTCTTATCGCCGCATCTGCCTTGGTTATGCCCTGGTAAACATCTGCCTCTGTGTACAATATCTGTCTATGTAGATTGTGCAATTCCGGCCTGTCACCGTCCACGATTCTCAAATATCCCACTCCCGCTCTCGCCAATAGTATAGATATGGTGGACCCGAGAGCACCAAGACCTACTACCAGTACTTTCGCATTTTGAATTCTTTGCTGACCTTCTTGTCCAATTACTCGGAGCAAAGAATGCCTGCTATAGCGATCCAAGGACTTTGACGGCTGTGCATTCTTGTCACTCATGCTTTTCCCTCCTAGCAAAGTAGCCGGATTGAGATCATGACCATTTCCCATGGCAGAGGCTACTGTGATTGTAAAGGACTTATATCAGTCCACCTGCTAAATGATAAATGTTATCATGTGCTCGCAACCTACAAAATTAATCAAAAACTGCACTACCTACTCCCAATTCTATTGGCTTGTCGAACTCCGAAAGGATAATTGCACACGTGCGAGTGCGTATGTTATAGAAAGTCGTGTTTCATAATATATATTCACGGCCTTTTTTTAGAAAGGAGACAAAATTGAGGGTTTTGTCCGGAATTCAGCCTACGGGTCAACTCCATATTGGGAATTACCTGGGTATGATGAAACCCATGATATCATACCAGGATTCAAGCGATCTTTTTGTATTTATTGTGAATCTCCATGCTTTGACCAGTATAAATGATTCAAGGAGATTGAGTGAAAGCACCCTGGATGTTGCGTCAGATTTTCTGGCTCTAGGGCTTGATCCGGACAAATGCGTCTTTTGGGTGCAGTCGGATGTCCCAGAAGTCACAGAGCTCACCTGGATTCTAACATGCATTACCCCAATGGGCCTGTTAGAGAGATGCCATTCTTATAAGGATAAGGTTTCACGTGGCCTATCGCCCAATCATGGGCTTTTTGCCTACCCCGTACTCATGGCGGCAGATATTTTGCTCTATCAAGCGGACATAGTGCCGGTTGGTAAGGACCAAAAGCAGCATCTTGAAGTGACGCGGGATTTAGCCATGAAATTTAACCGAATTTTCGGTGAGACTTTTGTAGTTCCCGAGGCAGAAATCAACGACGATGTAGCTACCATCCCGGGTATTGATGGGCAAAAGATGTCCAAATCTTATGAAAATACCATCGAGATATTCTGTGATCAGGAAACTCTGAAAAAGAAAGTCATGTCTATCAAGACCGATTCCATCCCTGTCAAAGAACCAAAAGATCCCGAAAGATGCAATCTATTCAATATATATAAACATTTCGCGCCAGCCGAGAGAGTTGAAGAAGTTTTGCACCTTTACCTAGAGGGCGGTGCAGCATACGGAACCCTGAAAAAAGAGCTTGTTGATTACCTGTGGGAGTACTTTGGAACCGCTCGCAAGGAAAAGGCAAAATATCTAAAAGATGTCGGCATAGTAAGAGAGATATTGGCGAAAGGAGCACAAAAAGCTAGGGAAATAGCAAAACCAACTATCGAGGACGTCAGAAATAAAGTGGGTATAATATACTGAAATGCCGGACAATATAAATGGCCACATACACGAAATAATTGCGCTCTTACGCCAGGCCGTAAAACAATTTACCAGCCCCATTGTGACTGAGATAACTCAAAATAACCCGGATCCTTTTCGCATTTTCATATCTACGCTCCTGTCTCTGCGGACCAAAGACGAGGTGACTAGAGAGGCTTCCACGCGACTCTTCTCGGTGGTCAAAAGACCTGACGACGTATTGTCAATGACACAACAAGAATTGGAAGCTCTTATATATCCAGTGGGTTTTTATCGCACCAAAGCCATGAGAATCAGAGAAATCTGTCGCGAACTTGTCGAAAAGCACAATGGCCAGGTGCCAAATGACCTCGACGTGTTGCTCAAGTTCAAAGGCGTGGGCAGAAAGACCGCGAATCTCGTCGTAACCATGGCTTACGGCAAACCAGGGGTCTGCGTAGATACTCACGTGCACCGCATAAGTAATCGTTTAGGCTACGTTTCTACCAAAACACCCGAAGAAACAGAGATGGCTTTGAGGAAAAAATTGCCCATTGAGTATTGGTCAGAGTACAATGATTTATTAGTTACTTACGGACAAAACGTTTGCAAACCTTTGTCGCCATTTTGTTCTAAATGTACCATTAAGAGGTTCTGTGGTCAGATTGGGGTAACGCGATCCAGATAAGGGTCTTGCGGCTCTACCTTCACATTATTTACAGAGGTGGTAGTCTAAGTTTTCTCATGTGTACATCACTATATCTTCGGTATCTCTAATAAACGGTCATTTCAAGTTCATGATGTTGAAGGCATGGTACCATTTCTCTTAAATTATAATGTTTCTCTAAATTTCCGTCATAATACATCGGTCTCATTCAGGGGACATCGAACAGTGACTTCAATGTATCCTGGGTGAAGGCTATCATTGCCACATCCTGGTGCACCTCCTGACAATTACAAATACTCATTAATGTAATGCCTGATCTGACCGGGATTCCATCCCTCTGGCATCGCACTTGCTTGGGAATGACAGGTCGAAACATGCTCAGTATTCGCGTTTGATTTCTAGAACCACTATAATTCAATTCCTACGCCGAATTATTACCTTTTTTCTGAACTTTGTCGATACGTTCACTCAGGTCAGACAACAGCTTTTCATATGTTACACCTAAAGCTATTGCTCTGCGACGGCAATGCTCCTTTTGGATATAAAGGCCCACCCAATATCCCGCCAATGCCGCGCCGAGACCTGTCACAAAGGCTGCCACACTCCAGCGCAACAGAAAATCCCATCCAAGACATGCGAAATGCCTTGTTGATTCCCAAAAATATCCAGAGTTGAGCATGGGATCGATCATAGCCCGGAAATCTGCAGCGGAAACCGCAAGCGGTTTGTTTAATATGATTGATCCTAGGTGGTAGTACCCGTAATACATGGGTACAACTGTCAGCGGATTGTTCACCCACGTAAAGGCAAACGCAATTACCGCGTTAAATGGGAAAAGAGCACGCACCAAACCGAGGAATATCATCTGCATGCCCACAGGGACGGAAAATCCTACAAAAAGTCCTATCGCTATTCCCCTAGCATCGTACCAGGGAGGAGCGTTTGACGAAATTAAAGGTTCTAGGAAATATTTTCTCCACATGGAAGCGTAGTGGTGTTCTCCAACGTCTACAATCTAATACTCATAGCCAAACAGAACAAAGCGCACCACCGTCAGCATCTCATAAGTGGGAAGCACTTTCAAATCCTGAAAAATTTCTGAAAAAATATCAAGCATTGAAATAATTTTCGTCCTTTGTCACAAAGCAAAGGAATTGGTCCACGTCATTTTGTCAACCATTGTAAAGAATTAACTTCCCAAAACTAAACACCGTTGACAAAGCTGCTCAATAAAGTATTAGGTTGGTGCCCGCGGACTGCAATGGTTGGATGCAGGGTAGGCATGATTGTAATTATTCCCTCTCGGCTAAAACTCTATTAGCCGAAGCATTTTCTGAGAATCCATAAGGAGCAAGGCCATGAAACCGACTTTTATCGAAGCTACAACAATCCCAGATGCGTGGTTCCAGTGTCTTTACACGTTAATTGAGGAATCCAGGAAGCCGGATGGGGCAGCGCGTCGTTATACCGTTGATACAGGGTCTAATCCTGGTGCAGACCGTATAGAATTTGATCTTGCCGTGGTTCACATTAAGCATCCAGGAGTACGCCCCTTGCTCCCCCAAATTCCTGAACATCTAAATTTACCGCCAGTAGCAGATGAAAAATATCTCGCGGAATACATGCCGTATCTCCTTTCTTCTCAGAAAGCTCCTGGAGAGCATTATACCTATGGTGAACGCCTTCAAATAGCGTGGCAGTTTGTAATTGATTATTACAAGAAGCATGGTAGCCGCACCAATAGAATGTGCATGGAGATAGGCAGGCCAGAAGATATATTTTTCTATGAACGAGAAGATGGGTCTAGTCCGTGTCTCCGTATCGTGGACACGCGTATAATGGAAAACAAGCTCCATTGGGTCGTATATTTTAGGTCATGGAATTTGTGGTCTGGTTTTCCAGTAAATCTTGCGGGATTACAGCAGGCAAAAGAAATAATGGCCATGGAGATAGGTGTAGAAGATGGAGAAATCATTGCGATATCCAAAGGTCTAAACATCAGAGATTATAATATTGAAGTCGCATTAATGCGATTGCAAAAGGACACAGGACTGAGGCTGGGAGCTAGAAGAGAATAGAACTGTCCGCCCTACTGAAAGCTCAGCACAAAACCGTTGCTGGGGACAGAATCTTGCCCATACGATTCAAAGCCTTTGTCCTACATCGGACAGAGTTTCTCGCCGGAGGATTAAGTATGGCGTTGGTACAAAGTAAACGCCATTGGCAGATAAGGTTTAATGGCTCAGTTTGCATGCACGCCCATGGTGAGGGTTTACAGGCGGCACGAAAATAGCGGCAGATTCTCAGGTAAGATAGGGAATCTAGGATGGGTTACCTATCAGGTCAGGGAAAAGTAAGCTGCTATTTAGCATTGCCTCGAGGCTAAGCTCATGTGGTCGTCCTAGTTTTAACGTGAAAGGAACTGAACTAAAAAGGCAATCCACATAATCTCCGCACTATCTCCATTCCTGACACAAACTTGGAGGACCGACCAGAGGATCAACGCTACTTATGGTTTTATCACGGAAACATCCAGAAGTCTGAGCTGCTTACACTTACTTAGAGCCACAATTTTATCAAAGGGGAGACAGCCGCGACACTTCCAGATAGGACTATTCCAATACCATATTCTTTGATCCAAGGCCTACTCAGACTTTCCCCACTTCATCTTTTTGGTCTCAGGCTGTTGAGTTTTGCCTTGATCAGCAGCCGTGGCCGGGGGACTCGTACCCGGAGGCGCGACCTGGGGCGGTTGCGCAGCTTTTTCTTGATTGACGCTCTGGGCCCCAGGTTGTGTTACAGCGGGCCGAGGGGAAACGGGTTGACTTGACGTGACTGAAGGTCCCACCTGCCGGGTATCTCGCTGTGTTTGAGGTCGAGCAACAGGCGCGCTCACAGAATCTTCAGTGGTTCTAATAGGCGTCGTCGAAGGCGGTTCTGTCACAGACAAGGGCTCTATATCGGGCAATTCGTAATCATCGTACATCATTGGAGCCTGTTGCCTTACGGGATCTTGAACCGGCCTAACGTCTCGAGGCGCCCCCTCGGGTTCACCAAGTGTTTCAAGTTCTGGTGTTTCCAGATCCCAGTACATGCTGGCTTGGGCAACATCATGCGTGATGCCAAAGACCACAAGAAGACAAATCCCAACTACAGTCGCATGCTTCATCTCATTTCCTTTCGAACGTTTAGCAAAAAAACAAATTAGGTCCTTTTTTCTGACTATTTCCTGCATTATATTAGCATAACAGGCGATAATGAGTCAAATTTTAGCTTTCGTGATGGCGGCGTCTTTAACACCACAATCGAATCCCTATAATATTAGCATGGCAATGACTTGCAAAAGCGAATTATTACTAGTAGGTTGCCCGTAAGGAGAACGAAGTCGAAACCATTAAAGTGTATTGAACACAAATATCCACTTCAATTCCGATACGCTTCATGCGTTTGCCGAATTTTCACGCCATGCAAAACACGGAGGCGCAGCCCTGATATAAATATATAAATACTTAAAGATAATGAGAGGTCTTTATGTGGGAGTACAGCGAAACCTTAAAAGATCACTTTTTTAACCCTAGGAATGTGGGTGAGTTGGAAGATGCCAATGCGGTTGGAGAAGTCGGATCTCTGGCTTGCGGAGATGCTTTGCGCCTGTATCTCAAGATAGATCCTGAAACTGAGAAGATCGTGGACGCTCGTTTCAAGACCTTCGGATGTGGCAGCGCAATAGCATCAAGCAGCGCTCTCACCGAGATGATCAAAGGAAAGACCATTGAGGAAGCTCTGAAGATAACTAATAAGGATATCGCAGACTACCTAGGAGGTCTTCCCCCCGAAAAGATGCACTGCTCGGTTATGGGTCGGGATGCATTCGAGGCAGCGATAGCTTGTTATAGAGGAGAACCAGCGCCCCGTGAAAAACTTGAAGGCAACATTGTTTGTGAATGCTTCGGAGTTACTGATGAACAAATTCGCAAAGTAGTCAGGGAGAACAATTTGACTACTGTGGATCAGGTAACGAATTATACCAAGGCCGGAGGAGGTTGTGGCCAGTGCCATGACAAGGTCGAAGCCATAATCGCTGAAGTTCAAGGGATTCTGAGAAAGGAAAGATCCCATAGTAAGACGCCCCAGAAACGTATGACGACCATACAGAAGATTGCTAAGATTCAAGAAGTAATAGAACAGGAAATTCGGCCATCACTGCAAAACGACGGAGGAGACGTAGAACTAATCGACCTTGATGGTGACAAGGTTTTTCTAGCTATGAGAGGGATGTGTACTTCTTGCCCGAGTGCAGCGGTCACTCGTCGAGTTATAGAGGCTAAGTTGAAAGAGCTGGTTCATCCTGATCTAGTTGTCGAGGAGGTGGAGGCATGAAAACTGTTTATTTGGATAACAATGCAACCACCAAGGTAGCTCCAGAAGTATTTGAAGCCATAAAACCCTATTTCATGGAACGCTATGGAAACCCTTCAAGTATGCATAGCTTTGGAGGAAATCTTGCTCACGATGTTGCAAGAGCGAGAGAAAAACTTGCTCTCCTTATAGGTGCTGAGCCGCAAGAGATAGTGTTCAATTCCGGTGGTACGGAGTCAGACGCCACTGCCATAATGAGTGCCCTCAATACCATGCCTCAAAGACGAGAGATTGTTACGACGCGAGTTGAACACCCTGCAGTAATCAATCTGTGCAAATATCTGGCTCGCTTCAAAGGCTATAAAGTTAATTGGTTATCCGTAGACAAAAAGGGTTTACTGGATATGGATGAGGTCAAGGCCAAGATCTCTGATCAAACTGCAATAGTATCTGTCATGTGGGCAAATAATGAGACAGGAGTCATTTTCCCCGTAACAGAAATAGCAGAGATAGCCAACGAACATGGCGCCCTCATGCACACAGACGCTGTCCAGGCCGTGGGAAAGATCCCAATAGACTTGAGCTCTGCTGGCATACATTTTTTGAGCCTCTCTGGACACAAGCTTCACGCAGTCAAAGGAATCGGAGCTTTGTACATCAAAAAAGGCACTCGTTTCGTCCCATTTATCATGGGAGGCCATCAAGAATCCAATCGAAGGGCCGGAACAGAAAATGTTCCGGGCATAGTAGCACTTGGGGTTGCTGCAGAATTGGCTAGGAAACATCTCACGGAAAAGGCGCAGCAGATGGCGCGTTTGCGAGACCGCCTCCAGGAAGGTCTCCTAGCTGCCATCCCGGATGCACACGTGAATGGTGATACGGAAAAGCGGCTGCCAAACACTCTGAATATGGGTTTCGAATTTGTAGAGGGCGAAGCCATACTAATGCGCATGGACGAGAAAGGCATCTGTGCTTCATCTGGCTCAGCCTGCTCTTCAGGTTCGCTTGAACCCTCCCACGTATTGCGTGCTATGGGGGTGCCCTTTACAGCTGTTCACGGTTCAATTCGGTTCTCACTTTCACGTTACACCACAGAGGAAGAGATAGACTTCGTGTTGTCTGAGGTCCCTAAAATTATTGCCTTTCTCCGGAGTTTATCGCCTTTCGGTCGAGCAGACTTTGACAGAGCTTGCGTGATTCAATGATTGGTCAGTTCCAGGTCTCTCGCAACTGATGGAGAGTCAAACTTTCTAACGTCGTGCGGTTATTTAGCCATGAGAAAAAGGCGTCTAGTTTCTCGATGAAAAATGCTACCTCCTTTGAAGTGGGATGAAACGGACTGTGGCCGGCTGCGACTTCCGAAGAATGAAAAAAGAGGGTCAATACCTTGCCACCCCTGCGTATATGCAAGGCTGACGCAATCTTAAGTCTTGAAATATCGGTCCAGGCAGGCTGTGCGGGAAAAGAACACAAACGGGAAGCTACCCATCCCAAAGCCTTGTCCGCCTTGCGACTACCCTGCATTTTTTTTAAAAGGTGCCCTATCCTTGGAAAAATGGGGACGATGGTTATGGGTACCTCAAGCAATTGGGAGTCTCCCCTGGACGCGATATTCGTTGGGTTCAAGAAATATGGATCCACTGGTGCATCCAGATGATCAGGACCCCCATACTCTATTCTCATTGGAGCAACACTACTGTCAACTATGATAGGAGAATCCGAAAGGAGTTTGAACATTTTTGGCCCAAATGAAAAGCGGCCCATGCGAAAAGACCGGGGTATGATCTTCATAGGCTCAAATGCTTCCAGAAGGGTATTTAGTTTTTCCCGTAGTATCTGCGTCGGTATGTTCTCCGACGGAACGGGACCTGGAAGTGTCGAGGAAAATATGGGAGGTGTGTTCCAGTGATGGAGGTGCGCCCCGATTTCAGCACCCCAATTTTCCGCTAACTCAATTAGAAACTGGCGCCAAGCAGGTTGCTTGGCAACCTGGTAGGTCACTAAAAGTGTCGGGTGAATCTTCCATTTTAGAAAAAGGTCATTCAAAAGCTTTAGTGAGGAGACGTTAGTCGTAGGAGCTTCGAAAGGATCGTACCTGCCACTGAAAAGGCCCTCCTCCTCTACGTCAATGGTTACCACCAGTTTCATTCCTGCAAAGCCTCCGAATTGACCGCTCCCTGAAATGCTACCACAAAGGGGCATGTCGCGTCAGTGAAGATTCTGACACATTAGTTGGCTAAAAGGTAGTGTCTCTCTTTTTTGTAGCCTGAGGAGGTTGTGACTAAGGAACAAAATAGGGCATATTATGTCGTGTATAACGCATTAAAAACATTACAGCGTTTCTCGAAATTATAGGCGAATCTTGAGCATGTTGGGGTCCACCATTCCCCGCAAGTGGGAATCCAAGAAGATAGGGTCCCGATCAAATCAGGGGCGACATTAATTAGTGTTTGTAATTGCGAGGAGGCGCTCACCAAAATGGCAATCTAAGCCTTCGCTCCACTGAACATAAACTACAATAAATGACATCAAAAATTAGTCCGTTACGACAAAAATCTTTAGAGAACATGTATATACAAGTGTCCAGCGACCAATTCTAACCCTCAAACAGGGGCTTATTAAAGGAGGTAATTTTGAAGGAGCTTTACGATAACTTGGTTAAAGCCACTGATTTTATTTCCTCTTGCATGAACCTGACTCCAAAGGCGGGGATGATTTTAGGAACCGGGCTGGGAGGAATCACGAACTACCTTGAGATCGCTTTAAGCATTCCTTACAATGAGATACCAGGTTTACGTATGCCTTCGGTTCAAGGCCATCGAGGAAGGTTCTTGCTAGGCAAGATGGGGGGAAAAGATATAGTCGTCATGGACGGGAGATTTCACTACTATGAGGGGTTGAGTCTTCATGAGATTACGTTGCCTGTGCGGATAATCAGAAACCTTGGCGTGGAATTTCTTATCATAAACAGTGCGGCAGGAGGCCTTAATCCTCTTTTTAACCCCTCTGACATCATGATAGTCACAGATCATATTAATTTTCAAGGCGATAACCCTCTGCGTGGAGTCAGTGATGAACGCTTGGGACCAAGATTCCCTGATATGAGCTGCCCATACGACTCAGAATTGATACAAGTGGCGGGTAGCGCGGCATTGGAATTGAAAATCCCCGTTCGATATGGAGTATACGCAGCAGTGATAGGCCCAAGCTTAGAAACTCGTGCAGAAACGAGAGTCATGAGATTGCTGGGCGTAGATGCGGTTGGTATGAGCACTGTGCCGGAAGTTATAGTGGCTAGGCAGGCTGGGTTGAGGACACTCGTATTTTGTGTCATTACAAATGTCAATCTACCAGACGCAATGATCCCAATAACGCTGGATCTGGTTATGGATAATTCAGCTCGAGCAGTCAGTAACCTAGTGAGACTAGTGGAGGCTGTACTGCAAATGGCCGTCTCGTAGTTCAATACGCGAATCATTTCAAAAAGGAAAACGGGAGCCAGCCTTTAGATACTTCGGTAATCCCCAAAAGTAATGATCATGGTTCGACCAGAAGAGAATTTTGATATAGCGCTAGTCAATGGTCACATATTAGCCGACCCTGATTCAGGTCAGGTAAGGCAACACGGCATGACGCTCATAAAAAATAATAACCTTGAGGAAGTCAACATCCCCCGCGACCATAGAATCTGTGCAGATGAAGTCATCGACTGCAGCAACTGTCTTATCATGCCGGGTTTCATAAACTGCCATAGCCATAGCGGAATGGGCCTCTTACGCGGATTGGCGGACGATATGCCCCTAGAGATATGGCTTCAGAGATTCATATTCCCGGTCGAAAAAAAGTGGGTGAAGCCAGACTTCGTATATTTAGGTTCCCTGTTGTCAATGGCTGAAATGGTACTCAATGGCATCACCACGTGTGCAGATGGTTATTACTTCATGGAAAGCACAGCTCAGGCTGCTATAGACTTAGGAATGAGAGCAGTAGTGGCTCAGGGAGTGCTGGATGTTCCCACTCCGGATACACCCGACCCTCAAAACAGCATGAGGCGCGTCTTGGAATTCCTCGAATCCTGTCCGGTGCATCAACTCATTTATCCAGCAATATTCTGTCATTCGCCATACCTGTGCAATCCGATTACGCTTAAAAGAGCTTCAAAATTAGCCCGGGATCGATCCTTGTCTCTGTTTTGCCATGTCGCAGAAACAAAGACCGAGGTCCAGGCTATTTGTTCCAGATACAATATGCCGCCAGTGGCCCATCTTCAGAATCTTGGCATTCTCGGTGAAAACTTCATCGCGGTCCATGTCACCAATATAACTGCTGAAGAAATGGACATGATCGCGGAAACAAAAACCAAAGTAATTCATTGTCCAGAAAGCAATATGAAGCTTGCATCAGGGGCTGCCCAGGTGACTCAACTGCTTAGACGAAACACAATAGTCGGAATCGGCACAGACAGCGCAGCTAGCAATAACGATCTTGATATGATCAGCGAAATGAAAACGGCAGCCCTGCTCGCGAAGTTAGTTTCGTCAGACCCGCTGGCGCTAGACGCCAAAACCGTAGTCCGTATGGCAACCATAGAAGGCGCACGAGCTTTGGGGCTGGAGACGAAAATCGGGTCTTTAAAGCCGGGTAAACACGCCGACGTCGTCGTCATAGATATGGCAGCTATACATTTGACGCCTATGTATAACATGATCTCTCATTTAGTATATTGTGCCAAAAGTTCAGATGTGAGAGACGTTATCATAAATGGACATGTAGTGGTGAGAAACAGGGTACTTCAAACCATGGAACAAACACAAATAAGGGATCGGGCTAGCGAAACGAGTCGAGAAATAGTAGCAAACTTATGACCTCAGTAGTCGAGAGGTGTGGATGTGGAAAAGATAACTTACAAAGATGCCGGTGTTGACACGACACTTGCGGACTCTGTTATCAAATCTTTGCGGGATGAATTACGCACAACATTTCGATCGGAAGTCTTTGGGCAAATGGGTGGCTTTGGAGCTTTGTTCAAGCCTAACTGGAAGCATTACCAGGCGCCCCTCCTTGTTTCTACCACAGACGGGGTTGGCACAAAGCTTAAAATTGCATTTATGACAGGTGTTCACGATACTGTCGGCTTAGACCTCGTAGCCATGAATGTTAATGATGTGCTTGTCTCAGGGGCAGAGCCTTTATTTTTTCTCGACTACTTTGCTACCGGTAAACTGGATGCCAAAACAATGAAGAGCGTGGTTAAGGGCATAGCACAGGGGTGTCGCATCGCTGGTTGTTCGCTCATCGGCGGGGAGACTGCGGAGATGCCCGATTTCTACGAACCGGGAGAGTATGATTTGGCGGGGTTTTGCGTGGGTATCGTGGATGAAGCCAGTGTAGTCGATGGAACAAAAGTTACATGTGGGGACCGCTTGGTAGGCTTAGCCTCATCTGGTCTCCACAGCAATGGATTCAGTTTAGTGCGAAAGGTGTTATTGGAGAAGAGAAATTACTCTGTTGATAAAGTGTTCCCTGAGCTGGGAAAACCATTGGGTGAGGAACTGTTGACACCAACAGAAATATACGTAAAACCCGTGCTGAAACTATTAAAAAAGATTCCAGTAAAGGGCATGGTGCACGTCACAGGTGGTGGGTTTGTGGACAACATTCCCCGCGTTCTTTCTGAGCAACTTAAGGCAGTCATAGAGCAGGGAACCTGGCGTATTCCTCCAATTTTCGGCATCATCCAGCGGGCTGCTGGTCTGGAAAGCTTAGAGATGTTTCAGACCTTCAATATGGGTATAGGGTTTATCCTGATCGTTAGTAAAGAGCACGTGGACAGGACTGTGAATTTGCTGGCATCAGAGGGACTGGTAGCTTCAATTATAGGAGTCATTGAGCATAGAATGTCGGGCGATGATCAGGTAAAATTTGCTTGACAAGGCCCAGTCTTTCATGAACCGAACGACCTTCACACAGAACATTGGCAACCTGAATTACCTTCGGACGTGGCTGTCACTCGCCCCTTCTAGTGAGAGCGAGGAAATAATCTCACTGCTTTTAGTTACGCCAAATCCATTAACTACGGCTGTAAGGCTGGATGACCTGCTGGGTAGCAAGACGACCCGCGGGGAGATAGAGCATATACTGAGTGACTGCGAGAGTCGGGTCCCTTTTCTCAAAGCCATAGGTGGATCAAATTTCCTTCATTCAATCCTTGTGAGACGCCCTGAATTTTTAGATTTAATGTTTCGGCAACGCGGCTACCGGGAGACTAAGACTAGCCAGGACTTTGAGAGAGAACTGAGCCAAAAAGTGGGGCAGACTAGCGACTGCGCAGAGTTAAAAAAGATACTCAGGTGGTACAAAGAGCGGGAATATTTGAGGATAGGAATTCGAGACTTGGCAAATCTAGATTCAGTGAGACAAACCATGAGGGAGTTGTCCGACTTGGCTTCCGCGTGCGTCACTATCACACTGTCTTTCCATCAGGAGCGGTTTTCTCAGGCATACGGATACGCATCTGAATATGGTTCTGATAGGGGTCTAGTAGTACTAGGACTTGGGAAAATAGCCGGATGGGAGCTGAATTTCTCGTCAGACATAGATTTGCTTTTTTTAAGGGGCCCAGAGGACAGCCTTACTAATGGCCCCAATGCGATACAATTAAGGCATTTTTTCGAGAACGTAGTAAAAAAAGTCACACAGAGTTTGGCTGAAATAACCGAAGACGGTTTTGTTTTTCGAGTCGATCTTCGATTGCGGCCAGAGGGTGAAAAAGGCGAGCTCGTACCATCTGTAAACAATGCCCTAGACTATTACTTAAACTGGGGACGAACATGGGAGCGGGCAGCGTTAATGAAAGCTCGTGTCATCGCCGGGGACCTAGAACTCGGTCGTCTCTTTCTCTCTGAGCTCGAGCCCTTTGTTTATCGTAAACACCTTGATTATTCGACAATTGAAGACATGCGTGAAATGAAATTGAAGATAGAAAGGACTTTGAAGAAGAAACCTGGCATCAACATCAAATTGGGACAAGGAGGGATTCGCGAAATAGAGTTTTTCGTTCAGACGCTGCAGTTGATCAACGCTGGAAAAATTAGACGTCTTCGAACACCAAGTACGTATGAAGCCATACAACTCCTCAAAGAAGCAGGCTTACTGGATGCTCAAACTGCGGATTTGCTCGCGGACGCGTATCTGTTTTTTAGGAAAACCGAGCACAGGATACAGATAGATCACCAACTTCAAACCCATGAACTACCAAGGACCCTTGAACAACAGACAGAACTAGCTAGAAGGATGGGGTATGAACAAAACTCATTAGAAGCTTTTCTAGCCGATTTGGAATGCCGAAGGAAATTGGTGGAAGAGCTTTTCAACAGTATGTTTCATCATTCAGAAGAAGAGATTTTAAGCGAAATTTGCGATCTTACCATGAAGATTGTTGAACACATAGACGACCACATAGTCCTAGAGGATCTCCTGCGTAAGGCAGGATTTGAAGATGCCACGGAATCTAGCCTTATGCTTCAGCAGCTAGTAAGACCCGCTGGCCGAAAAGGGATTTCTGAAAAGAGTAGGCGAATTTTAGAAAGGCTTGCACCTCTGTTCCTAGATGAAATACTGAAAACCCCTGAACCCACGAGAACACTCAAAGCCCTTGATCGTTACATCGACTCATTATATTTTAGCGGTTCCTACTTTTCGACTTTTTTGGAAAACACTACTACGGCTCGTTTCCTTGTACGCATTTTGGGTGAAAGCCCTTTTTTCTCAGACCTTCTCACACGGCATCCCCAAATTATAGACTCTTTAATCGGCAAATCCGCCATCGAAGATCTTTTGGACAGGAAACAGCTCGAAGATGATCTTGCGGATCGACTCGAAAACTGCGACGACTACGAGTCTCAGCTGGATGTACTCCGCCGGTACAAGCATGAGCGACTTCTAGCCATCGGTGTAAAGCAACTATGGGGTGAAATCGATTCCCCCATGGCAAGACGTTCCATCTCAGAATTGGCGGAAGCATGTTTGTCCGCATCTGTAACTATAGCCTCAAGAGCAATATCAAAAAAATTTGGCGGTGAGGCTGATGAGCTACCTTTCGCAGTACTAGGAATGGGTAAACTAGGCGGCAAAGAAATGACTTATCTGTCTGACCTAGACATCGTATTTGTATATCAAGATGATTCGAATATGCGAGGTAGTCTTTTTGTTCATGATTGGTTCAGTCGTCTTGCAACACGCGTAATATCTGTGTTGACGACGCACACAGCCGAGGGAAAGGCATTCGACATAGACACCCGCCTGCGGCCCTCAGGAAACAAGGGGCCGCTTGTTTCGTCGCTTGCGTCGTTCAGAGACTATCATCAGCGTACTTCTAAATTATGGGAACGGCAGGCTTTGACAAAAGCTCGGCCCATCGCAGGACCAAAATTTATTAAAGACGAACTCCAGGCCATTGTTAGAGATTGTTTGACACGAACTCCTGCGTCAGAAGAGGACCTCAAAGAAATTGCTCACTTGAGAAAACGCATGGAACAGGAAATAGCAAGTGAAGACCAATTTCACGTTGACCTAAAGACAGGCCAAGGTGGTTTAGTTGATGTGGAGTTTTTCGTTCAAGCGAATATACTAAAATATGGTGCTCAGGACCCTAGGCTCCTTTGTCAAAATACCTTGGAGGCACTGACCGCCCTTTTCGACCACAGTTTTGTTTCCATGGAAACTTTCACTACCCTTGATTATGGGTATCGGTTCCTCATAAATTTGGAGGATCGGCTAAGACTTATGGAACACAGAATCGTGGATAGAATTCCATTGACAAAACAAAAGTTAAAAAGTCTAGCTCAAAGACTTGGCTACGGAGAGCTCGGCGGAGAAAAGCTCCTGGAAGACTATGTGACCATCACGCGGGCGATACGCAAGATTTATAATAGTTTCTTCAACTCTAATACCTAAAACGGTGAGGTGAGAATGTTTGTCTCTTCAACAACTTATCTCATCCATCATCGCGATATTAGACTCAAGAGTGGCTCGTTAAGACTTACAGGTAACGAGATTCTACCATAGGAGACAACAAGTGAACTTAGTTGAACTATACGACACGACACTCAGAGACGGCGCCCAAACGTGGGGAGTACATTTTTCTATAGAGGACAAGCTTCGAATAGCAAAGAAGCTTGATGAGTTAGGAATAGACTATATCGAAGGGGGTTACCCCGGCTCTAATCCAAAAGATCGGCGATTTTTCAAAGCTATCAAAGAAATTGACTTTAAGCATGCAAAAGTGGTGGCATTCGGCAGCACCTGTCGAGCCAATACCGCGCCCGAAAATGACCCCCAAATAAGGAGCCTGGTAGAAGCCGAGACAGAGGTCGTAACAATCGTGGGTAAAAGCTGGGACCTTCACGTCACCGACGTGCTAGCGGTGTCCCTTAAAAAAAATATCAGCATGATTTCGGACACCGTCAGGTACATCCGTCCATTTTTCAAGAGGGTAATTTTTGATGCCGAGCATTTCTTTGACGGATTCAAAAACAATCGCGAATACGCTTTGGCAACCCTTCACGGCGCTATTACAGCAGGGGCAGACGTCATCGTGCTTTGTGACACTAACGGCGGAACCTTGCCCCACGAGATCGGACCGATAATCCGAGAAATTAAGGATATTCTATCAATAACAATAGGAATACACGCACATAACGATTCCGAAACGGCGGTAGCGAATACCTTGTGTGCAGTAACTCACGGAGCCCAACACGTTCAGGGGACGATAAACGGAATAGGAGAGCGTTGCGGGAATGCTAACCTGATATCAGTTATTCCAGCTTTGGCCCTCAAAATGAAGAGTATCCAAATGGATTCCAAAAGACTGCGTCTGCTGAAACACGTTTCTGAATTTGTAGATGAAATGGCCAATCGCACTCCTCTCAAATCTCAACCTTATGTAGGAGCCGCTGCTTTTGCCCACAAAGGGGGATTGCACAGTAGTGCTGTAGTCAAAAATACAGCTGCCTACGAACACATAGATCCAGAGATCGTTGGCAATTTCCGACGCTTTCCTATGTCAGAACAGGGGGGGCGGGCCGCCCTCATTCAAAAAGCTTCGGAGTATGGTATACACCTTGACGTCGATGATCCTCGGGTAGGCGAAATTCTAAGAACCATGAAGGATCTTGAAGCCCTGGGGGCCCATTACGAAGCAGCCGAGGGTTCCTTCGAACTCCTTTTGAAGCGCATGCTCGGACTACATAAGAGATTTTTCGTACTGCATGGATTCCACGTCAACAACATAAAAAGGCATGGGGATACTAAGACCTTCTCCGATGCTGTAGTGCGAATATTTGTTGGAGATAAGATGGAATTCTCGGCCGCGGAAGGTAACGGCCCTGTGAATGCTCTGGACTTAGCGCTTCGGAAAGCTCTAGTTGGCTTTTATCCTTGCGTCAGCGAGGTGAAGCTTACAGACTTCAAGGTGCGAGTGCTCGAAGGCTCATCCGGCACGGGCGCGACGGTAAGGGTGCTCATAGAGTCAAGCGATGGCGAAGATGTGTGGTGGACTGTAGGCTTTAATGAAAACGTTATACAGGCTTCCTGGGATGCATTAGTGGATAGCATTGACTACAAGCTTCAAAAGGAATTGGCTTAGTGGTAAACAAATTAAGCCAGCTTTCCATGCACTCATCACTAAGGGGTCTAATAATCCTGGCATTGGCACTTTGCTTGGTGCTCACCGTATCTAAGATTTTCGAGCACAAAGATAGTGTATCGGTTTCTACGAAAGGCGAGGGAGAATGCATTTATCAGCTGATGGTAGGAAAGGTGTGTATGGGAACTGTGCGATTCCCAGAGCCAGCACGTTTGGCAGCCATAGCTGAGGCATTAGCCGTGCCTATTCCCCAAAATATGCGTTCACTCAATCCCTTCATTCCTTGCGACAATTCAGTGTATGTCGATCGTAGCGACTCGGATATCCGCCTGGAGCCTCTCAGTGCAGCAGCGTTGATATCTCTGGGTGGAAAAATTGATCTCAACTCGGCTAAGGTCGAGGACCTAGTCATGGTGCCAGGGATAGGCGCAAAACTTGCCAGCGCAATAGTGGAATATCGAAAGAACCACGGACCCTTCTCATCCTTGGGAGATTTAGACAAAGTTCCTGGCATCGCTGAAAAGAAAAGGGCAAAAATGGAGCCCTTTCTAAAAGTAAATAGCCCCCTTAGCGGCCTACAGCGTTGATCTGACCTCTTTATAGCGTTTTTTATATCTGGTGTTTCAATTTGGGTCGGAATCGATGGCCGATCAATCCCGCACTTCTGCAGGCCCTCGGGAAATAACAGGCAATGCATAAAGAAACTGTTCACTTTCGAAGATCCTGTAGAAGAGTTTATATCGTTTTTTTGGGCGAGTTTGAGAGAAAACTCTGTGTTTCAGACCCCGCGCGTTTCCAAAGGCCATAAATATTTGTGTAACTGCACCTGGAGCCGAACGTTCAAGCTGTCTGTTAGAATCCACTCAGCGAGGGTGGCTGGGGCGAGTTCGCCGTGTACCGGCGAAAATAAAACCGTGTTTTGGAGTCCCCGTAACCGACCTTGTAGGGTCTGATGAGCCCACTCGTAATCGATCCTGTTTGCGATCACAAATTTGATCTCATCGTGGGGGGTCAGAAGCGAGATATTTTGCCATCTGTTGCGGTGGCCTTCGCCACTGGAGGGGCATTTTAAGTCCATGATTCGAATAACGCCTTCGGGCAATTGGGAAATGTCTAGAGAGCCATTGGTTTCCACCAGCACCTTGAAGCCAGCGTACAGCAAAGCTTTGGCCAGCTCCGGTGTATCAGACTGCAACAAGGGCTCTCCCCCAGTTATCTCGACAAGGCGCAAGGAACTTGACAGTAGCACTCCCAGAATATCTGGCACCTGCATAAGCGTTCCCTCTTCTCTGGCATAGCTGGTATCACAGTAACGGCAATGGAGGTTGCAGCCAGTGAGCCTCACGAACAGGCAGGGCAAACCCATGTATGATGATTCACCCTGAATGCTTTTGAATATTTCGCATACCCTGAGACTCATGAAAGGAATGCTTGGGCCATTGCCATTGTTGTCAAATTCGCTATTGGAAGATGCGTTGAAGCTTTACGTCCTTTTGCGCGTTTTCGAATGTTACAGAGCCAGGTTACATTTCTTGCCTCACCATGACGACTCCAGGGTGGCTCTGCCATTAAGTGGGCCGAAGGTCTGCAGTCGATGTCATCAGTATGGTCACAAGGGAAAACCCCAGAAAAATGAGTTTTTGCTCTGGAGCCTGAAATTGTAAGGAGCTACTGCTGTCTTTTCCTCGCAATGACAGCGAGTGATTCAGCCGTCATTGCGAGTCAAAGGCAACTAATGCGGAAAATATCGCCTGGAATGGAGTAGGGACAGGGCTATACCGTAGGACGAGGAAGCAGACCTGCTCTTTCAGCTATCTCACCCACTTTTTCTTCCCATTCGATGGCCATAATATGAACGCCCGCAATCCCCTTCATCTCCCGTAGTTGCTGAATAGTCTCTACAGCGATCTTTATGCCCTCCTCCGCTTGGCTCTCCTTAGGCGTACCTTTCATCCGTTGGAGCAGCTCATCCGGAACATCCATACCGGGAACGTTGTTAGCCATGTATCTGGCCATACCAAAGGACTTGAAGGGTGTGACTCCGCCTAAGATAAACACCTTTTCATGGAGCCCCCTGTCCACAACCTGCTTCATCCATTCCGAGAACTTTTTAATGTTGAAAATACACTGGGTTTGGATGAATTCGACGCCTGCTGCTACCTTCTTCGCTAGTCTTGGTACCCTTATTTCGAAGGGATCGGCAAAGGGATTGGCCGCGGCGCCTATAAATAGCTTGGGCGCCGTCTTGATTTCCTCTCCACCCAGGAAGCGGCTTTCATCCCTCATTTGACGCACCATTCGTATCAACTGGATGGAATCGAGATCGAAGACATTTTTCGCCTGAGGATGGTCGCCGAACCGTTGATGGTCACCCGACAGGCAAAGCATATTTTTGATTCCTAGCGCAGCTGCTCCCAATATGTCGCTTTGCATAGCTATCCTGTTTCTGTCACGACACACCATCTGCATCACAGGTTCCATACCCTCTTGCATCATTATCACAGAAGATGCAATGGAAGACATTCGCACTACAGATGTTTGATTGTCAGTGATATTAAAGGCATCGGCTTTGTCCTTAAGAAGTCGACATTTTTTGCGGACAGCCTCTGCATCTGCGCCACGGGGAGGACCGCATTCGCCTGTTACGGCAAAATGACCGGCGCGAAGTATTTTTTCAAGTCGGCTGTCAGTTACACACTCAGTGCTCATCTTTGAAAGTCCTCCCTAATCATTGTTCGTGGGCCACCATCTCTGCTGGATCGCCAATCGTTTGCCTCAATTATTTGCTCGTATCTGTCCAGCAGGTTGAGAGATTTAAGGCGGTCTATGATGAGTTGCCAAGCGCAGTCAACCTGAGGATCTATCTCACACTTGCCATTGGTCGAGCCACCGCAAGGGCCATTCAAAAGGCTTTTTGAGCACCGTGCAATGGGGCATATACCTCCTGTGTAGAAGAGCTTGCAGTCGCCACATGTCTGGCAGCGTTCCACATAATAGCCTTCTTTTTTGGAACCCCCTACAAAGGTGGTGTTAAGGGCCGGATATACTGGCATTCCAGGGTAGCGTTCAGCTACAAACTGGACCCCAGCGCCACAAGCTAGAGACAGAACGCCATCTATTTGGCTAATATCGTTGCTGATCTGTTCCACGTATTCTGGGTCGCACTGACGCTCTATGGTCTTTTCCGTTATATTTATGGGATTGCCTTCTTTCTCGCGAAACATTCGCAATTGGCTTGAAAGTACTCGCACTGCATCCTCACCACCAGTTAGACAGACAGTGACGCATCCTCCGCATCCTAACACCAAAATATTCTTGTGATCGCTGAGCATCTTTACGATTTCTTCGAACGGTTTTCGTTCACCTATGACCATATTTGTGCCTCCAGTCCTGCTCTTAACTCAACAGATATATCAAACGTCTATGCAGCCTCTTGTTTGACTGCAGGGCGGGTCTTTCGAAGTGGGCTTGGACCTAGGGCCTTGATGCGTTCGGTGAATTCCCGAGCTACCTCGGCAAACCTGGGCCCCATCGCCGCACTCATGTTAAACATCTCTAGTCGCTCTGGTTCGAGGCCCACCTCTTGAATAAGTTTCTTGGTGTAATTTACCCTGGGTTTTGCCACGAGATTACCGTGGATAAAGTGGCAGTCTCCCTCTAGACAACCAGCAACGTACACGCCGTCAGCTCCCTTCTCAAATGCTCGCAGGAGGAGGATGGGAGTAACCTTGCCCGTGCACGGCAGACGTATAACGCGGATGTTAGGCGGATATTCAAGACGCATACTACCAGCCAGATCAGCAGCGCCGTATGCGCAGTAGTGGCAACAAAAAGCTACTATTATTGGCTCAAAATCTGCCATTCTACATCTCCCAAATATTTTGAAAATGGTTTTAAGGCAGGCGGTAAAACAGATTAAACGAAGAAACAAAAAAAAGCAAGAGCGCTCAGTTCGCCAAGCCCGGGACCCCCGTTGTCAAACGTCCTCCCACGACTCCTCAAGTGAAGAATCGTCTAAGAGGCGCCGAATGTATATTAGCTCTTCCCGATTCTGAAAATCGCGTGGCTTTGGTTCTCCTCTAACATTGGCGGCAAAAAGCGGCCTTTTCTTGAAAAGCTCGCGCAAAATGGTAGCCAGCGGGTAACCCAGATTTTCAACCCCGCCTTCGTACTTACGAATGAAAATTAGCGCTTCGCGCCTCAATGAAAGGATCGATTGAAAACCGTAACGGAACAGGGTCTCTATATGGCGGTTTAGGAGCAAATCCTTGGCAGCGGCTGGGTCGTCATTACCCAACTCCTGAAGGGCTATGTTTATGTAACCACTAGCCTTTTGCAGGCTCTTGGTCAAGTCATCGTATAAAGAAGGATCCAAAGAATCTGCCACGATAATCTTGTTAGCCAAGTGCGCTAGTTCAGATGAAATCCTGTCCCTCTGTTGAGGGTCGGTCAACTGGTCAAGGCACTCTCTGAACAATGACCTGGGAGGTATAGTCTTCAGTGGATAAGCGAGTGGTGGAATGTCTGGCTTGTCCAGCCCTTCAGGCTCATTGAAGGATTGAGTATTGGCGGAAATCCCACTACCAAGCCCGCCGGATTGGTATATCTCTAGGGCCTCCTCAAAAGAAGGAAAGCCCTTTTCGTATAGTCGTGCGTTGCGAAAATGTAGAGCAGCCTCCTCAAAATCGGATGACAGGCCACAGGTCAGAGATTCCATCACAGTGAAGTAATAGCCAGTGTCAACTTCGTAAAGAGTTTCCAAAAAATACCTTAAAGAATCCTCGAGGTGAGGAGCTAGGAAATCCACATAAAAGATATTTTCCAATGTGAAGGCGGGAAGATTGTCAGATTCCTCTACATAGTCGACTTCGGTATTTCTAGCCTTCACGGATAGAAATGGGTGAAGCATAGAGACAAGCAGCTCGGGGTCTATGGTAATTAAAAGATCTTCAATTTTGTCAACCGGCAGTTGACCAAATGTCTCAAGCCACTTGGCGATTCCGTCTTGATAGAGCATGTCTTTTTTCCAAAATTCCAGGTCAATGCAGTGCTGCAGCTGCCTGATCGAAGCAAAGGTCAATAGTTGCAAAGCTTCTTCATCGGAGGCAGCCTTCAAGAGGTAATAAAAGTCCTCATCCGGCAATTCCCGCACCAACTCTTGGGGGCGGTCAAGAGACTGAATCAAGGCGACGAAGGCTTTTGGAGACAGATTTTCCAAGAGCCTCACTAACCTTTTGGGAGACGCCTTGTTAAGCGTGCTGCGAATTACTTCAAAGGCTCCTAGCCGTTCTTGCTCATGCATTCCTACAGTTTATATGCTGTTAACCAGGAAAGCAACATAGGGCATATTGCTAGAAAGGCATACAGAAGGTAAATTGATTGAGAAAAGATTGTTGAGTTCCAGGTGCCTCCGCCACGCTGTCAATACACTGGCTGAGTTTGCCATTTCAGGCACGAGGCGCTGATATTTCAAGGGATTGAGGCAAGGGAGGAAGAGAGGATGGAAAAACTGACGGGCAAGGCAATTATTGCAATGGGAGGGGGACCAACTGCAGTTATCAACCAATCGTTGGTCGGGGCTGTATTGCAGGCCCGACAATATCCCCACATCACACAGTTTTACGGTGCTTTTCGCGGTGTTGAGGGGCTTGTAGAAGAGCAACTCGTCAATTTGTCGGAGGCTACCCGTCACAATTTGGAACAGGTAGCGCGTACGCCCGGAGCAGGCATAAGGAGCACTAGACTTAAGCCGGACGAGGACCATTGTCACAGGATATTCCAGGTGTGTAAGGCGCATGGAGTCCATTACTTTTTTTACATCGGAGGTAACGATTCGGCAGAGACTTGCAGGGTAGTGAATCACTTTGCTCAGGCTGAGGGCTATGAATTGAGAGTTATGCATATTCCTAAAACTATAGATAACGACCTAAAGGTTACCGACCATTGCCCTGGTTACGGGTCGGCTGCTAAGTTTGTCGCTCAGGCTTTCAGCGGTGTAAACTTAGATAACCGCTCTTTGCCCGGGGTTTATATAGGCGTAGTCATGGGCCGGCATGCAGGCTTCCTAACAGCTGCGTCCGTGTTTGCCCGTAAGTATGACGATGACGGGCCCCACCTCATATACGTACCAGAGCGCAAATTCGATTATGAGTCTTTTCTCGCTGATGTCGATCGGACATACGCAAAGTATGGGCGAGCTGTCATAGCAGTGTCTGAGGGCATAGAAGGTCCCGATGGCAGGCCAGTTGTAGCCAGCCTGGTAGGTGACGTGGAACGCGACGCTCATGGCAATATTCAATTGTCCGGAACTACTTCTCTGGGGGATGCGCTAAAGGAGTTGGTGCAAAAGAATCTAAAGATAAAGAGAGTGAGGTCCGATACGTTTGGTTACCTACAGCGGTCGTTCTTAGGATGTGTAAGTCAGGTTGACGCTAACGAGGCCAGAGAGGTCGGCGAAAGGGCCGTTCAAATAGCGGCTTGGCACCGCGTAGATGGCTCCATAGTCATCGAAAGAGTGGGAGACTATGGAGTCAGGTACAGGCTGGCAGCCTTAGATGAAGTTGCTAAAGAGACTAAATCCATGCCGGACAACTTCATCGAAGGAACAAACAACGTCACTACCGATTTCAAGAACTACGCGCGGCCGCTGCTAGGAGAGCTTCCAGTGTACGAGAGAATACACGCTCCTATAGTTGAACCTATACTTAATAAACAATGACCTGCCCGAGACGCGAAAGCGCTTAGAGTGGAAGAAACAGGAGATAATCTTGAGAAGTGATTTAATGAAAAAAGGCGTGACTAGAGCCCCTTCAAGGGCACTAATGGCCGCATTGGGGCTTACTAGAGGCGAGATTGAAAGGCCCATAGTCGGTATAGCAAATTCTGCAAATGAGGTCGTGCCTGGTCATCTGCATCTAGGAACTATCGCAAACGCGGTGAAAAATGGTGTACGTATGGCTGGCGGAACCCCTTTAGAGTTCAGTACCATAGGGGTGTGCGATGGCATAGCCATGGGGCACGAAGGCATGAAATACTCGCTCGCTTCCCGTGAATTGATTGCGGATTCAATTGAGATAATGGCCATGGCGCATCCTTTTGACGCAATGGTGTTTATACCCAACTGCGACAAAGTAGTGCCAGGCATGTTGATGGCTGCATTGAGGTTAAATATTCCCGCCGTTATTGTTAGTGGCGGGCCTATGCTCAGTGGAGACTTCCAAGGCAGGAAGGTGGACGTCATAGACGTGTTCGAGGCCGTGGGTAAAGTGAGCCAAGGAACGATGAACGACGAAGAGCTGTTGCGCCTGGAGGAGGCTGCGTGCCCGGGCTGTGGGTCTTGCGCCGGGATGTTTACTGCCAATTCTATGAACTGTCTCACAGAGGCCCTAGGGTTGGGGCTGCCAGGTAATGGCACCATACCGGCTGTTTCGGCTGCTCGAATCAGACTGGCGAAAATGGCAGGTACCCAGGTCATGAAGCTTTTTGAGAAGGATTTAAGGCCGCGTGACATAGCCAATAAGGCTGCGTTTGAAAACGCGATAGCAGTTGACATGGCACTTGGATGCTCGACAAATACGGTTCTCCATTTACCTGCAATAGCGCGTGAGGCCGGTTTGGAACTTGGGTTGGATGTGTTTGAGGCGATCAGCGATAGAGTACCGAACATCTGTGCATTATCGCCCAGTGGTAGGCACCACATGGAAGATCTGGACGCAGCGGGAGGGATACAGGCTGTGTTAAAGCGGCTAGCATCAGGCGGTCTCATCAACACCGATGTGATGACGGCCAATGGAGTCCCATTATCAGAGCTTGTTTCCAAGGCTTGCATAGCAAGCGACGACGTCATCAGACGGCTGGACGACCCTTACCGAGCAAATGGTGGGATAGCTATACTCCGGGGAAATTTGGCTCCCGATGGGTCTGTGGTAAAACGATCGGCCGTGGCAAGTGAGATGCTTATTCACAAAGGCCCAGCCCGTGTATTCGATAAAGAAGAGGACGCTGTTGATGCTATTCTATCGCATAAAATACTGGCAGGGGATGTGGTGGTGATTCGATACGAAGGACCACAGGGCGGGCCAGGCATGCGCGAGATGCTAGGTCCTACATCAGCTTTAGCCGGTATGGGCCTAGATGGCAGCGTAGCCCTCGTCACTGATGGAAGGTTCAGTGGCGGCACAAGAGGAGCTGCGGTTGGGCACGTGTCACCAGAGGCGGCTGCAGGAGGTCCCATCGCCTTTGTTCGGGATGGGGACCTTATAGAGATCGACATAACAGGCAACAGGTTGGAATTGCACGTAGAGGATGGCGAATTAAGGAAACGTAGAGATTCGTGGTCACCACGAGAGAGCGTATTCCTTGGCAGCTATCTAGGCCGATATGCGAGGCAAGTAGGTTCCGCAGCCGGTGGAGCTGTCTTTGAATGAGGTGGTTGGTTAGTGTGACTAGATCGCAGTCTGACAGGCATTTTATGGCTATAGCTCTAAGGCTCGCTGAACAGGCTGCCGAGGTCGGCGAGACCCCTGTCGGGGCTGTAATAGTAGAGAATGGGTGCATCGTTGGTCGAGGCTTCAATCAAATAGAATGTAGCTACGATCCTACGGCGCATGCCGAGCTCATAGCCATGCGTGAGGCGGCGAGAAGTAGGGGTGATTGGCGATTGCACGGTGCCACCCTCTATGCTACAGTGGAGCCATGTATAATGTGCGCAGCGGCCGCAATCCATGCGCGTGTGAGCCGCGTTGTATTCGGAGCTTATGACCCAAGATGGGGCGGCTTTGGAAGCTTGTTCGACCTGGCCCACGACCCCAGGCTTAATCATGACATCGAGGTAGTGTCAGGAGTCATGGGTGAAGAAAGCGCTAGGCTTTGCACAGCGTTTTTCAGTGGAATTAGGAGCCGTAAGAAGAAGATGCCAGGCTCTGCTTTAGATAGTCTGTGGGCTGACAAGTAATAGCTTTAGGCGCATCAAGGGTTGTAGTGGCAAGCGGAGAGATGCCCGAGTGGTCGAAGGGGGTTGACTCGAAATCAATTGTACCCGCAAGGGTACCGGGGGTTCGAATCCCTCTCTCTCCGCCACACCGTCGTCCGTTTCTGGCGGTGGAGTGAATTAGCGTGTGCGTGGATAAGTTTTCTAAGCGGAGTTGGCCTGATCTCGCGTTTGTTTGATCACGGCAAGGCCCCCAGGGGCGGGTCGGGTGTTAGGTTCGTGGACGACTTGCGTTCATCAATGTAATCGTGAATGAGTAGATGGAGTGCGTCCGGACCACGGACTAGCGAGGAAGTGTTTGACCGAAGGAGGGCCAGAATTCGCGTTCAATGAATGACATGGTATTAGGTAGAGAGACAGTGCAACTACCATTTGAGCATAAGGTCATATCCATCCGTGCTCTATGTACCAGCTGTATGTCAAAGCTATGGCCGTAGATAGAGGAGTGGTTGCCTGCCATCCTAAGTCGGCAAAAGCTTTCGAGGGACTGCAAACCCAAGCTTCTTGAGTGATTTCAAGGAATTTGTCAGTTCGGAAGAGCAGCGGCTTTCGAGTCATGTTGCTAATTATGTCTCCTGCTGATGCCACAAGGGCCATGACAGAAACTGGTACGGGGATGGCAATGGCTTTGTATCCTGCAACCTGGGAGACCCTTAAAGCAAAGTGCCTCCAGATGACCGGCTGGGGGTTAGTGAGAAAATAGATTTTACCTATGGCTGTGGGGGAGGAGAGAGCAGTCAATATCCCCTCCACGAGGTCTCGTACGTATATTATACTGACGTATCTGTCTGGACCGGCTATATAGGGAACAACCCGCCACCGGACTGCCCGAAAAACGCCCAGGACATCCACATCTCGAGGCCCAAATACTGTGGAGGGCCGCACAATTGTCACAGGGATGGAATGGCTGGCACGTAAGACAGTTTGCTCTGCTTCTAGTTTGGATTTGCCGTAGGCAGATATAGGAGCGGGTGGTGCAGATTCGTCCAAAGGGGTGCTGCCGGCATTTGACGGTCCAGCCACTGCCTGCGAACTTATAAGGAGAAATCTTTTTAGATAGTTGCTTGTACGTGGCTGTGAAAAGGCTTTGACGAGTCTTTCAGTGGTAGCCACGTTGGCATCGTAATACTGTTGGTAAGTGAGGGCCCTGGTTGCTGCTGCAGCGTGGATGACGGTGTCAAACGGGGGGTCCTCAGCTGCCAAGGCCTCAAGAGCTGTCCAAGGCGCCAGTCGTGTATGAAGCCCTTGTAAGTGGCCGATGGAGGAGAGACTTCTGACAAGGGACACGGTAGTGTGTCCCGATTCGTGTAGCGCCTCGACAATATGGCTTCCGATAAAACCTGTAGCACCGGTGACTAGAACTTTCATCCGGGACCTCTAATAGGGTTATGTGCGGCCGGGGGGGATGGCATCACTATCCGGCTGGCCGTCATTATAACCCGTCTGGTAATTAAACGCGAATAGCTAGCCCACTGTAAATTTAGGGGCCGAAAAAAATGGGTCCATGGAGGAGGGGCTATGTTATCGGGCAAATGGTGAAAGGCCTTGGTCATTGCACGAAAGGCGACTAGGCAATGTGTTTGCTCTGCCGCCAGAGAGGCCCCAATGACATGGTTGTTGGAGGGGTCAGAAGAAGGCCGGTGATGGGTGGTGGAGAGTGGCGACGTGCATAAGACTATTGAATTTCGGGATTTGTGATAATATGAGGCCAGGGTCGGCAAAGAAGCGGTTCGGTTAGTAAAGCCATGCGGACTAGAGGTGTAACTAGGGAGGCGTGTGCGAAGGGGCAAAGGTCGTTGCGGAAGGCAATGTTTTTATCCGGGCAGAGGATAGGGATAGGCGACAGTCCAAATAGGGATAAGAGCGCATTGTATAAAAAGGGAGGTAGAGATGGCACGGCTTACTTGGCAGGGTGTGATAGGAGCAATTTTGTGTTGTGTTTTCGTCACGTGCAGTTATGGGGAGGAAGGCAAAGTAAGTGGTTCAGATGTCAGGGGTCTCGCAGGTGAAACACTGGAGGCTGCGAAGAAATATGCTTTGCAGCAGAAGGCGGAGTATGAGCAAAAAGTGGCACAGGAGTTGGCTGAGCTACAGGTTAAAATTGCATCTTTGAAGGAGAAAGCAGGCAATGCCACGGGTGAATCGCTGCGTATTATGAAAGAAAAAATCAAGGAGGTTAGAGAACAACAAGCTGCCGCGGAGAAAAAGCTAAGCGAGCTCAAGGACAGCACAGCCCAAGCATGGCAAGAGATGCGGGGTGGAATGGAGAGGGCGATTTCTGACGTAAAGAAGGCTTACGAAAATGCTGCGTCGTATTTCAAGTAATAATGTTGGTGAAGATGCAGATGTTCCACGTGGAACATCTGCATCTTGAATACTTGCATAGGCTTATCCTGATTCTAGTGCTGGTTCAAGCGTAACCCCAATGCTATACATGTTCGGGCGCCTCAATGGACAATAAGGTTTTGAGCGCAGACATCCTATTTTGCTGCCCCACCTTGATCAGCCCCAGATTCAGTAGGTGTCGTTGTCGGACTCTGCTGTCCAATCGGCATACCTGTACCGGCGGAATCTGCAGCCCCCGGCACACCGGGCACCGTTGACTCAGTCACCACGGACCTCTCTGTCACCGCCACCCCTTTATCAGAAAAATAAGTCAGCACAATAGAAGTACACATGAACAAAACGGCTGCTATTATGGTCACTTTGCTGAGAAATGTTGTGGCGCCTGAGCTGCCAAAGACGGTCTGACTCGAACCGCCCCCGAATACCGCGCCAATATCAGCGCCCTTACCGGTCTGTAACAGGATGATTAATATGAGAGCAATACATACTAAAAGATGTACGATTAACACTAAGGTCGTCAGCATGCTTTTTTCCTCACTCTGCTATGAATCCAGAATATACTATTCCAACAAAATCCGCCTTCTTCAGCGACGCCCCTCCGACTAAGCCACCGTCAATATCTTTGCATGTGAACAAACTTTTGGCATTCTCTGGTTTAACACTGCCCCCATACAGTATGCGCATCGATTCAGCGAAGTCCCCATCAAACAATTCAGAAATTTGGGACCTTATGTACTCGTGCACTTCCTGGGCCTGCTCAGGACTAGCAGTCTTACCCGTCCCAATAGCCCATACCGGCTCGTACGCGATGATAAGCTGTCTAGGGTCCTCTAAACCCACTCCTTGCAAACCACCAATCAGCTGCTCCTTCACTATCGGAAATGTAATCCCCCGTTCTCTCTGCTCCAAAGTCTCTCCAATGCAAAAGATCGGTGCCACTCCCTCTTTAAGGCATGCCAAAATCTTCTTATTTACACTTCTGTTTGTCTCTCCGAAATACTGGCGACGTTCCGAGTGCCCGATGATCACATGCGAGCATCCCATTTCCTTTAACATCCGTGGCGAGACCTCCCCAGTGTACGCGCCTTCGGATTCCCAGAAAACATTTTGTGCTGCCACCTTCACCTCGGTACCCGCGAAAGCCTCTATTGCTGCACCCAAAGCCGGAAACGGAGGCGCCACCATCACTTCGCAAGGCAAACCCCTTTCCATAAACGAGTCTCTGAGCTCAGCGCAATAAGTGCGCGCCTCAGAAACCGTCTTGTGCATTTTCCAATTTCCCGCGACTATCTTAATCCTCGCAACCATCACCGCTTGTCTCCAACTCGTTTTGGCCTATTCACGATTAGGCCCATTGCGAGCGCGCCCATGTCCGCGTAATGACTATATAACGCTAAAAACCATACTATGCCCTTTTACGACTCAAGAGCCTCTATTCCGGGCAGTTTCTTCCCCTCCAAAAATTCCATGAATGCCCCTCCACCAGTGGAGATGTACGATATCTGACTCTCCACACCAGCCTTCCGAACTGCTCTCACCGTGTCTCCTCCGCCTACCAGGGAAAATGCCGAACACCTAGCCACTGCATGTGCCACTTCCATAGTTCCCCGTGCAAAATCCTCAATTTCGAACACGCCCAAGGGCCCATTCCATACAATCGTAGCTGATCCTGCTATCACCTCGCCGAACAACTGGATTGTTTTAGGTCCTACGTCCAGGGCCATGACGTCAGCCGGTATTTCGCTTACTGACACCGTTCGAGTTTGCGCTCCACTGACAGGGGATTCTGCTACAACTACATCCGCCGGCAGCAGTATCCGACACCCCGACTTTTCGGCCTCGCGAAGGACCTCCCTCGCAACCCCAAACATGTCGTCCTCAACCTTTGAGATGCCTATACCTATACCCTGAGCAGCAAGAAAAGTGTTGGCCATTCCCCCGGAGATGATCATGGCGTCCACCTTCTGTAAAAAATTTTTAAGAATGCCAAGCTTGTCCGAGACCTTAGCCCCCCCAAATATAGCCAACACTGGCCTCGCCGGATCGTCCAGCGCCCGACTCAAATTGTCTAACTCCTCCTTCATCAGGAACCCTGCAGCCTTGAATTTTAGCAGCCCCGGGACTCCCACGGTTGAGGCGTGTGCACGATGGGCAGTCCCGAAAGCGTCATTCACGTAAGCATCCGCAACGGCAGCCAGCTGTGCCGCAAATGCGGGATCATTTTTCGTCTCCCCTGCGTGAAAACGTAGGTTTTCAAGCAGCAACACATCGCCGTTTTCCATCTTATGAGCAGCTTCCTCAACTACGTTCCCTACGCAATCAGAAACAAAAGCTACCTGCTTACCAACCAGGTCACTCAAACGCTCCGCTACCGGTCGCAAGGAAAGTTCAGGCCGTATCTCCCCCTTAGGCCTACCTAGGTGAGAGGCGGCAATACACCGACCACCCTTTTCCATTATATATTTCAATGTTGGTACCGCCCTTTTAAGACGCGTGTCGTCGCCTATGGTGCCATCAGAATCCATTGGCACGTTGAAGTCGAATCGACAAAACACTCGTACGCCCTCAACGGACAACTCCTCTAGTCCCTTAATAGCCACCTGACACCTCCAATCCCAATAGAGGTCCTTACAATCAAACTGCGCTCACATCCATCACTGCTCACACTAACCGTTCACCGACATACACAGCTAGATCAACCATCCGCGCCGAATAGCCTGATTCATTGTCATACCATGAGAGAACCTTGACCATGTTTCCGGCTATGGAAAACGTGGACAGGGAGTCGAACAAAGAAGAATAAGTGCTGTTGACGAAATCTGTGCTAACCAAAGGCTCGTCAATGTATGCCAGTATCCCCTTCATCCTACCTTCAGCAGCCCTTTTCATAGCAGCATTGACTTCTTCTACAGTAGCCGTTGTTTTAAGCACCGCGGTCAGGTCAACAAGGGAAACGTTCGGTGTGGGTACCCTTATCGCCAAGCCGTCAAACTTGCCAGCCAACTCAGGTATTACCAATCCCACCGCAATAGCAGCACCAGTGGTAGTGGGAATCATGTTCATGGCTGCTGCCCGCGCCCTACGAAAATCGTTATGCACGGTGTCTAACAGACTCTGATCCATGGTGTATGAATGTACAGTGGTCATCAGACCCTTTTCAACGCCAAACTCATCGAACAAAACCTTTGCCACGGGCGCTAAGCAGTTTGTAGTGCAGGAGGCATTGGAAATGACGTGATGTGACAGCGGATCGTATGACGTCTCGTTGACACCCATGACAAAAGTTGCATCTACCTTCTTACCTGGCGCAGAAATGATGACCTTCTTAGCTCCGGCCGTCAGATGCTTTCCCGCCTTCTCCCTGTCCCGGAAAATACCCGTACACTCGAGCACTACGTCTATCCCTAAATCTGCCCAGGGCAAGTTCAGTAAATCGTCTGTGATTTTGAGCGCCTTCACCTGTCTGTCATCGATTTTTAGAAAATCCTGCCCGTAAGAGACTTCTCCGTGGTACGGGCCATGGACCGAGTCGTGTTTCAATAAAAAAGCCATCAACTTCGGGTCCATCCGATCATTTACGGCCACCACTTCTACTTTGGGATTGCCAAGAGCGTTCCTCATCACCGTGCGTCCAATACGCCCAAAACCATTTATGGCCAAACGAATGGTCATAGTCCGCCTCCTTCGTCAAAAAAACGTCACCGAATTTTAGATCATGCCGTCCGTTTCGTCAACACCATGCCATTTCTACTCTTGTATTTTCAACGCATTTCGGGTATATAATAAACAATTTTCTAGCCCTTGTTGACACGGGTTAAGTTTTGCAGCGATACAAAAGCATACCACTGAAAACACCTCCACGTGAAAGCAGAACCGCGTCTAAGTTGCGCTGCCCACCGCGTCAACTTTCACGATTTATTCGTTGCATCCCGCCCCTCATAATCCTAACCGCCTTATTCCTCACATACGCTCAATGCCTCGCAGCTGAGGCAGCTGACACCTCTGCACGGTGGAAAATCGGAAGCGTAAAAATCTGCAAGAGCACAGGCGGTACCATCTTACCATCCATTGAGGCCATCGGTCACTTTCCTGTTTACTCCTTTTTCATTCCCAGGCCTGTGTGGACAGTCAATGGCAACGTGGTAGAAGCCAAACCACTATATTCCCAGGGTCGCCTCGTCGCTTTTGAACTCTTAAACGCGGGGGCCTACCTCGAGAACGGGAAAAAAAACACCATCAAATTTGCCCTACCTGACCATACCGGATCCCGTATTTTCCTGTTCGACCACTCTCGCGTGCCACCTGGCGAGTGTTACGAGTTTTTTTGACACCCATATGCGGTATTACGCACCTCTAAGAATCAAGGGGGGCATTTGGCACAGACAGACTTAAACAGTGTGGTGCTTAAATAACGATCTCCTCTATCCGGCAAAATACACACCACCGTACCAACCTTCCTTTCGCGAGCCACCTGAATGGCACCGTACACAGCGGCCCCTGAACTCATGCCCACAAAAATTCCCTGGGTCAATGCAAGCCAACGACAAGTGTCGTACGCCTGCTCATCATTCACCCTCAATATGCGGTCAATACGATTGGGATCATAAAGCGCTGGCACGATGGACTCAGTCATGTTCTTCAGACCTTGAATCGTATGACCCTCCACAGGCTCCACTCCGACAACCTCTATGGATGCCCGGTACTCTTTTAGCCTCATCGAAACACCCATAAGCGTACCTGTGGTACCCATTCCCGCTACGAATACGTCTATGTCTCCATTTGTTTGTTCAAGAATCTCCCGCCCGGTACCTTCATAGTGGGCCATTATATTGCTTCGGTTCTCGAATTGATTAGGCATAAAATATTTATCTGGATCGCTTTGGAAAATTGCGTGCGCCCTCCTTATAGCACCGTCCGTGGATTCACATCCTGGCGTGACCTCCAAATCCGCGCCGAATGCCCGAAGCGTATTCCGCCTCTCTAAGCTCACGCATTCCGGAAGTGTCAGCAGGCACCGGTAACCCTTACACGCAGCCACCATAGATAGTCCGATGCCAGTATTCCCCGAAGTAGGCTCCAAAATAATCTTGTCACGGGTAAGACTTCCCTCCCGTTCTGCCTGTTCGATCATGTACAAAGCTATTCTGTCTTTGATTGACCCCCCGGGATTATTACCTTCAAGTTTCCCCAAAAGGCGTACCCCATTAGACGCGTCTGGGTGCGCAATTCGTACAAGGGGTGTGTTGCCGATAAGATCCAATATTCCCATTTCTCGTGTTTCTCCAAGCACTCCGTTCTAGTTTGCATTCTATAATATCAGATGATGGATCGAAATGGCCACGCCTGCTAGAAAGTGCCGCCAACCGTTCGATCTTTAAGATAGGAGCGAACAAGGTTACTGCCGCTGAAATGACCAAATGTGATGTAGGCAATAGGTAACTCTCTTCCCAGAAGCTCCTTGACAATTTTCTTTATGCTCACACCCTTTGCTGCTAGATCCAAGACTTTCAGGCCAAGCTCCTCCAAGTAAGCGATTTTTGCATAGAGCTCGGTTGTGGCGTTTTTTTTGACAGTTCCCCCACCTGGGAATAAAACAGATGGCTCCAATTGCGCCATGACTTTTAGCGAGTTAATTATTTCCCAAATATTGTAGTCTGCCCGCAAAGCCCGATCCCGCCCGCCTACGTAGGCGTCTCCGCAAAAAAGCCAACCCTTTTCAGGCTCGAACAGCGACACGTGATCTGTTGAATGCCCCGGCGTGTAAACTACCTGGAACCTATGCCTTCCCACCCTAACTTCACTAGAGATTGCCTCCGCCGCGCAGGGCTTTGGTCTACCCCATATTATCTTTTGATACATTCGAAGCGGCGCCTTATCTGCCGATGCCAAGCGATCCAATGCCTTTTCGTGAGCTAATACACTACATCTGTGTTCCTTCGCAAGGGCCGCGTTAGCTCCTATATGATCCTCGTGACTATGCGTATTCACGATAACTTCTATTTTCTTTCCTCGCAATATCTCGCACGTGGATGCAGCCATGTGTGCGCAACCGGTGTCAATCAACAGTCCATCGACCATATATACAGTGGTAAAATATAGCGCAGATCCCCACAAACTCCTTGCCATTTTATACTTCGTGACTTGACCTATTTCCTCTACCTCAATCATTTTGCACAGCACCTCGGTCGCCCATCAATGCCGGCTTAGCCACATCACTAGTTGCCGGTATACGGATACAAAACCTGCTCCCGCGTCCAGGCGAACTCTCCACGCTGACCTCTCCGCCATGCACTGATACAATGTGCTTTACTATGGCCAATCCCAATCCAGTGCCGCCCATTTTCCGGCTTCGGCCAGCATCAACACGGTAGAATCGTTCAAAAATCCTAGCCTGATGCTCCCGTGGGATACCAATACCATTGTCTTCCACACATACTGCAGTACGCCCGTTTTCCTGACTGCACCAGACTTTCACCCTCCCACCTGATTGCGTATATTTTATTGCGTTGTCAACCAGGTTGACGATAGCCTGATGAAAAAGGTGTTCGTTAACCATGGCCGTTAGACCATATTCACACTGGACCTCTAGTTGGATCTGCTTCTCTTGGGCCATTGGCAGGAATTCTCTTTTCACCGCATCCAGTAATCCACTCAATTCAATCCTCTCTAGTCGAACTCCGCTGGTACTTTGCGCTCTTTCGATCTCTGACAGCTTTAACATGTCTTCTATGATGGAGACCAGTCTGTCAGTCTGCCTAATCATGATTCCCAGAAAGCGCCGTGCGGTCTCTGGTTCATCTATTGCACCATCCCTGAGCGTCTCGAGAAATCCTTTTATAGACGTCACAGGTGTTCTGAGCTCGTGAGACGCGTTTGTGACGAGATCCCTCCTAGTCTGTTCAAGGGTTTTCAGTCGGGTAATGTTGTTCAGCACTATGAGGGTGCCAATGCGCATTCCGTCAGATCTGAGCAAAGCGGCACCATGCGCCTGCAGGTGCATGTCAGGCTGTCCTATGATCACGAGGTCCTCTTCTATCGGCTCTTCACTTTTCAAGGCTCTCTCCACGAAACTTTGTAAATCAATATTGCGCATCACCTCCATGAAGTTTCTGCCGGCAAACTCACGCACTCGTGGTTTGAAAAGCCTCTGGGCCGCCCTATTCATGTTTATGATGCGCTGCTCGTTGTCTATCATGATTACAGCTTCAAGCATACTGCCCAGGACAGCCTCAAGTTCTTGCCGCTGTCTATTCAATGCGCTCAATCGATCACCCATCAGCTCCGTTAATTGGTTCATGGCCCTGGCTAAACCCTGTACCTCACGCCATTGAGGGATCTCTATCTCGCCACCAAGGTCGCCCTTAACTAGTCTTTTGACTTTGTCCTCCAATTGGCGAATAAGATCAGTTATTCTCAGAGAGACATATACGGTGGGAAAAGCTGCTACGGCCATCACTATGATAACCGCTAGAATAAGGCTCCTATAGATACCTTCGACCGACCCCAATATACTCCTAACGGGTCTCGATACCCTCACTATGCCAACTAGCCGCCCCTCGCTTCGAATTGGTGAGGCAACGTACACCATTGTAGAGTTGAGAGTCTCACTGTACCTTTCAGATTTACCCACCGTCCCTGCCAGTGCCTGCCTGATCTCCGGCCTATAAGCATGGTTGTCCATACGCGCCGGGTCTTCATGACTGTCCGCCAGGACCCTGCCCTGCTCATTGCTCACTGTTACACGGCTCATCAGTGCAGAACTCATAGACTCACAAAACGGCTGCAAAGCTTCTCCATCAGTCGTAGCAAAATCACGACTAATGAATTCTGCAAGCAGAGTGGCCTGATGTTCTAAACTCTCCGTAGCATCCAGGTACGCTTGTCTTTTTAAAGTTTCTGCGACGTACCACCCCAGGCTGACGACCGCAATCACCATGGCACCGAGACAGGAAACGTATAACTGCGTTCGCAAACTTCTCAACTTTTTCATGGCCTATAACATCGGCTATGCTTAGCTCATGGGCTGGTATTTCACGACTAGAAGAACCGTGCCGGTGCTAAGGGACAACCCCACACCAGGAATTACCTAGCTATGAGAACCCTCATCATATCTGCAGCGTTCTCGAGGTGATCAGCTATATCTCCTGTAGTTTCTACAAGGCGAGTCATTATGAAAAAGGTCTTCGGAGGTACTGTATCAGCAGCACATAGGCGAACTATAATCATTTTTTCCATGTCATCAGATGCCTTTTCCCTGTGCCTTATCTCACGAACCCCCTCTTTCACCAATTGCCGGTCAGACTCCATTCTTGTTTCGAAATATGTGTGAGCACGCTCCACCAACTCCGGCAATAGTCCGAGATATTCACCAACTGACCTCACCAAGGCCACATATTCCCGCTCTATGTCCGCTGGCAGAACCAGCTGCATATAAGACATCCAGTAAAGGGAATTCTTAACACAATCAACTACCTTATCCGCCTCTCGTAAAAACGAAAAAAAGGCTGGTAGGGAAAAAGGCAGGAGAATCGAGGGAGGGAGGTGTGACCGGATATTCCGCTTTATTCTATCTGCCTCTGCTTCTATGTCTCGTATATCCTCTTTGTTTAGCTCGAATCGATCCCTGTCCCCCTTAAAATAGCTTTCTACCGCTTCCACAAAAATCGGTGCACACTCTGCCACCTTGCGCGCATGCCGCAATGTGTTTTCAAGAGGAGACCTCCTTAACATATTTACTAATGGGATTCTCATGACCCACCTCACTAAAATATTAATTGAAGGAAAAGAAAAATAATGATAGCCGTTACTGCCGCCACGGGTACCGTAATCATCCAGTACAGCATAATCTTCCAAAGGACACTGACGTCCAGGGCTTGCAACCCACGTGCCAAACCTACACCTACGTAAGCCCCTACCGCAGCGTGCGTCGTGGAGACGGGGAGCCCTAGCATCGAGGAAACTAAGACAACCGAGGCTGCTGAAAACTCTACTGAAAATCCTCGTATGCTGGTTAGGTGTGTGATCCTAAAGCCAACCGTTTCTATGACACGATACCCCCAAGTGCATATCCCTATACAGATCATCACACCCCCCAAAGCCAGCATGCCCACCGGAACGGGAGCCGATTCCGCTACTGTACCATGTGAAAGGATAAAATATATACCAGCCAATGGCCCCATCGCGTTTGCAACGTCGTTAGCTCCGTTCCCAAAGGCCACGTAGCATGAAGTCACGATCTGTAAATACTTGAATATGTCCTCAGCCTGAGAGAATCGTCCCCTTTTTACGGCAATCTTTAGCAGCACTCCCGTGACGACGAAGGACAGTAAACCTACCAGGAACGGTAAACCAAAAGCTGAAACACCTCCGACCCCAAGTCGTTTGCCCAAGGGCGTATCAAGCAAGAGTGCCACACATACAACGAAAATCGTCAAAGCCACAAGTACTGGCATGGTCTTCAAAGAACCAGCCACAGTTTCCATCTTAGCCAGAATATATCTATCTATGAGACGAAACAGAACGAATGCCGTCAGCCCACTGAGAACCGGAGACAGCACCCAAGACATAACTATGGTAAACACTTGATACCAATTCACCGCATGAATCCCGCCGCCAAACAGCCCTATGCCCATAATGGCGCCCACTATTGAGTGAGTAGTGGAAACAGGTAGGTTCCTAAAAGTGGCCAGGCATACCCAAAGGGAAGCTGACAGCAAAGCCGCCAGCAGGCCTAGTAAAATGACACGTGTGTCGCCTATGACTTGCGAATAGATTATGCCTTTGCGTATTGTCTGAGCGACATGAGATCCTACGAACACTGCCCCCAAAAACGTCAAGATAGAAGCCAGCACCAACGCTTGACGCAAAGTAATTACACCGGCTCCCACTGCTGAGGCCATAGAGTTCGCAACATCATTGGCCCCAATGTTCCAGGCCATGTAGGCACCGGCAGCCACCCCTAAAAGCATAATGACAACAGTTGCTTCCAATCGCGATATGCCACCTGAGTTTCCTGACTTAGACGGCATATTTAATAGCCCTCAATCAATTGAGGGTCAAGTAGCACCACGCTTAATACTTAAAATTAGCCCAGCTAACTTGATCAATACTAGGAGTTTATTTGGCAGGCAGCTCAATGATAAAAGCAGCTCCCTGCCCAATCTCACTCTCCACTCTGACCGTTCCACCTAAATTTTCCAATATCCTGTAAACCACGGAAAGACCAAGCCCTACCGCACCCCTTGACCCCCTAGTGGTAAAAAATGGATCGAATATTTGTCTGTGCAGCTCTTTTGGAATGCCAGGACCAGTGTCCGAGATAGTCACCTCTATCCTGTTGCCCGTGTCCCTCAGAAGACGAGTCCTTACAGATACGGTGCCATTGGACTCAACAGCTTCAAGGGCATTATCAAGTAAGTTCAGAAAAGCTTGCTGCAATTGCTTTTTGTCAGTCATAATAACTGGCAAGGCCTCATCAAAATCATAGGTTATCTGAATCCCTCGCTGTTTGGCCTCGCCTTCAAGCAGGGCTAGAAGCTCACGCAGGGCATCGTTGACAAAAACCAAATCCTCAGCCGGCTCCATACGACGGCCAAAGGCCAGTAGGCGGTGCGTGATCGATCGGCAACGCTCCACTGCCTTTTCAATTTTAGCCGTGCTGTCCTTCAATTCATGAATACTTTCCTTGCTTACTGCTTCTTCTTCCCTAAACAGATCCTTCAACCAACCTGCCTGCTCGCTAATTATCTGAAGGGGATTATTTATTTCGTGCGCAACTCCTGCCGCCATTTTACCCAAAGCTGCCATCTTGTTTGACTGGATAATCAACTCCTCTGCCTTGGCTTTCTCCAACTCCTCCCCTGCGTAATTTATGAGTCTTGCCCGAGTGACAAACAAAATAGCAACAGTCGCTACCGTCACTCCAAAGATTAAGCCAAACCATACCCAAAATAGCGCCCTTTGAAATGGCTCACTATGAGCCAAGGATTCTCCGCTCACCACCACCGCCCACTTGGGATTCTCTAAAGCGGCAATCACAAAGTTCGCTTCAACGCCTCCCTCAGAAAGCTTCACCAACTGACTTTCAGACTTAAAATCCGCATCAAGAAACGCCACGCGTTCCAGCACGGATCCATGAAAACGAGAATAGGTTTGAAGAATTCCCCCCTTGTTTACTATGAAGGCATCGCCTTTTCTGCCTAGATAGGCGTCTCCCACCAGGTTATCTATCAGCATGGTGTTGATGGTAGCACGGAGAATCCATATAACATTGCCTTCTCGCCTGGACACCGCTATTATCACGTGAGGTACCTTGCGAAACCCCAAGAAAACATCGCTGACACAAATGCCGTTTTCCATAACGGCCTGAAACCAGTCTTCCTGGGCATAATTCACGACCTTAAGTTCCCGATAATAAGGACCTACGTAGGCAACGTGCACACCTTTCTCATCGATTAATCCCAAGTCCACCAGGGAATTAGAACGAGATTTTACAAGATCGAAAACCGTGCCTAGATACTGTTCATCCATTAAAGCTGACATTGAGTGAGTGTTAGCTATAGCGATCAGCTGAGCCAACTGATCGTCAAGAAAGATTACAAGGGCTCGTTTCAAATTTTGAGACATCTTGCGAAGCACATCAACAGTGGCCTCCGAACAGGCGGTTTGAAGGCTGAAATAACCGGCCGCTACAACGATAAGCGCAGGGACAATAGATAGACACGCTGACATTAAAACAATGTCTCTCCGGAGCCTTTGCAGTGCTGATGTGGAAGCTATCATATAGAGTCGGTGCTCGCGAAAGTCAGAGGCGCCACTTTGTAAGCTTTCAAAAAGCAACTACCGTGCCAATGAACGTGAGCAGAGCCTCGGACAATTCCAGAGAGTTCGTGGCAAAAATGACAATCAATCCAGAACAGGGTATCTACCGAACTGTCAGTTTTTCTTACACCTTGTCAAGAGATTACAAGTCAATTTCTACCATAGCTGATATTCCATGCTTTGACATTTCTGCACAAATCCAAAAGGCATGTAATACTTCATGGCTAAACCATCAGGGCATCCCTACGCGTGCAAGGCCAAATAAACCTTTCACGATGCACATGCAAATTCCTCGAGCGATGCTGCTTTGCAAACGGAAGTAGCCATGATACGTTAGTTTAGTGCCTAACAGGGTAAAACTGATGTTCGAAAGGCGCCTTCGTTCCGACCAAGCACATAACCCCTGCGCGTAAGCGCTAGCCACCCAAATCTACCCGAGTAAAACTCCTTTTGTGTCAAGTAAAAAAAGATAGAGCCTGGAGTTAGATAATTTCGGCTGAGCCTTTCTCTGCGGACAAGAGCGGGTATCCTCCAAACTGATATTACTTCGTCGGCTTACACCTTCTCGCTATGACCTAACGCCGAGAACATAACCTGACACCACAATAAGAGTACTGTTTCGTGTATTTACAGGCGCTTGGGAATGAAAGACCAAACCATGGAGGCAACGCAATTTTATTTATCATTTTGAGAAACCATACGAAAAAAGCGCGGTGGAGCGGCAGTTGGGTATCGTCGAACTCTTGATGCATTTCTATACCAAATAACCCATCATATACTGCATGTATTTACAGTATGTTAATATTGAATAATTTTCCGCGTTTGCTCTATCAAGTATAACCAATGAACATCAGTCTTTTTTTTCTTGACACAGATTTTATGCCGTGATAGCTGCCGCCTTAGGACATTTGAGGGAAGTATTTGTTAAAGTATTTCCTGACAGAGCACACTTTTGCAGTGTAAAAAGCTGTCCTAATAAAGGAGGGTGTAATGGGAAAACGAGTCGGACTTATCTTTCTCGTGGCAGCAGTGGTTATGACAGGAACATGGGCATTGGCTGGCGGCGCACCAGTGGCGGCTAATGTTGGAACGCCTTGCGGTCCTGGAGGGTATGCCGTGGCAGGCAATCCATGCGCCTACTGGGGAGATGCGCCATTTCCGGGTATGTGCGGAGGCGTTGTCGCCTTACCATTTTTAGTTGTGGGAAGCCTTTTAGGCGGCAATACTGTAGGGCCTTATCCTCCCGTCCCTGGTCCTGCGTACGCAGCGGGAGTACGCCCTGCTCGCGTGGGCGTGGTAGCCCCTAGCTATGCAGCACCAGCAGCCCCCTATGCTGCCAACAGTATTTTCAGCGGTCTTCCTATTTTTGATCTGGGGTCCAACATACTAGGGAGCTTTACTGGAGGAATCGGGCTCGGTCTCTGAGTAATGGTCTAGCTTTCAGGTAGGCATCGCAGGCATCCGAAGAGCACGGAACATCGTTACAGACTTTCTCGATCCTTCTCAATCGCGGGGACTGATGGTCCCCGTTATTTTTTTGGCCGCTTGATTTCCGACAATGTTATTCAGAAGGCACTGCTAAAAAACTCGACTCGCCTACGCCTGTTCGCCAAAGTTAAGTTGGACTATACCATTTTTATGGCTGGGTATCTGTTGAACCGGAAAGGCTCTCGTAATAAGGCGAATAATAAGATCTCCACCTCACCTTACGACTCTCTCCAATGACACCCAAACCTTAAGCTCATAGCTGATTTTACCGAAAGAAATTTTTGATAATTACCACTTTCGCGGGAACGACAATCCAAAACAGAGCGGGATGCACCTTTAACTGAGAGAAGAGCCACAGTTCAATGCCCTAAGATTGACTACCAGAGTACACAGCCCCAAACAGGGTCGGCTTACCAAGACTATGGAATGAATACGTATTAATGATACTATATCTATTAAAACGACAGATGCAGTGACATCAACCTGGAGCCCCGCTGGCCCAACGGGCTGTTTGGAATCGGTAGCCAGCACTTGTATCCAAGCAGCCTAAGCACAAACTATCGCAGCCCAAGTGCTGTTGGCGTGTTTCGTGCTTTAGCAGTTTAGAGAGACAAGTCGTCTCTGCTACGATGTCTTCTAAAATGGACAGGTCGGAGAGTATAGCTTGGCAGAAGTGTGCTGTGCCACAATACTCCCAGGCCTGTCTGTACACTGAGGATGTCCAATGATTGCATGCCGGATTTTAAAGTAAGACTTTCCATACAAAGTGTGTTTTTGATCATGCCTGTACCACCACATAACTGGCACAATGACGACACCATCTCCTTGGAAGGGGTACTAGATGCTGTAGTATTTTCACAGCCTGAAAACGACTTCCTAGTGGGCAAAATGGCAGTGCTAGGAAGAAGAGAAACTGTAACTATTGTGGGCTTTCTTCCAGAGCCACACCCCGGCGAAACGCTCTTGTTAAAGGGGCGCTGGGAGATCGATCCCAGATTTGGCGAACAGTTTAGGTTTCATGAAGCTCAAGTAAAGGCGCCAGCTACAGTACGGGCCATTGAAAAATATCTTTCGTCGAAACTCGTCCCCGGCATAGGACCTGAAATGGCGCGTAGGATCACGGCTGTGTTCAAGGAAGAGACATTGAATGTCATAGAGAATAACCCTGAAGAGCTTCGCAAGGTTCCGGGAATAGGAAAACAAAGGGCTGAACGTATTTCAAAAGCCTTTCAAGAGCATAAGGGCATACGCGATGTGATGCTTTTCCTTCAAGGACATGGCATATCCACCAGTTACGCCTTCAAGATTTTCAGAAAATACGGCAATGATTCGGCCAGAATAGTGTCTCAAAATCCCTACATCCTTGTTACTGACATTAGGGGAATAGGTTTCAAATCTGCAGACAAAGTGGCCAGGAGCTTAGGCATAGACATGAAGTCTCCTCTACGCGCTGGTGCCGGAATCCTTCATGTTTTGGAGACCGCACAAAACGAGGGGCACGTTTTCTATCCGAGGAATGTCATACTTGATAAAGCGCGGCACCTGCTAGATATCGATTTCAAGACGATTGAGACTGCCATAGATGAGCTGGCCAGAAGCGGCCTGATCGCCATAGAAGATGACAGGATATACACCGCCGGCATGGCCGCAGCGGAAAACGCTGTAGCAGAAAAAATAAACAGGTTGCTTACAAGCGCCAGACTACTGCCTGTCATAAAGATCGACCCTGCGATTCAATGGGTGGAGCGCCGCATTAGTGTACGACTCTCCGATGCCCAAAAGCTGGCTCTGGCAGAGGCAATTCGCCAGAAGATGCTCATCATAACGGGGGGGCCAGGAACCGGAAAAACGACCCTATTAAGAGCCATTACACAAATACTCGAAGCAAAGAACATTCGCGTCTTGCTGTGCGCGCCCACAGGCCGTGCAGCCAAAAAATTAACGGCATCCACCGGAAAAGAGGCTCGCACCATACACAGGCTACTCGAGTATTCACCCGGAACGGGCGGCTTTCTAAAAAATAGCAAACGGCCTTTGGACGCAGACTATGTCATTGTGGATGAAGCATCTATGGTGGATCTGCGACTCATGAACCATTTGCTGGATGCCGTGCGTCCACAAGCAACCCTGCTGTTTGTGGGCGACGCAGATCAGCTGCCATCTGTTGGACCAGGAAATGTTCTGGCCGACCTCATTGCCTCAGGACGCATCCCCGTGGTCAAGCTGCAAACGATATTCCGTCAGGCCTCCCAAAGCCAGATCGTTACAAACGCACATTTAATTAATCAGGGGCACATACCTGTGATCCCCGCCCCGAATACAGGAATCAACGACTTTTATCTCATCGAGCGCGAAGACCCCAACGAGGTCCTGCGCGTCATTAGAGAAATGATCGCACGTCGGATCCCAGATCGATTCGGTTTTTCTCGCATTGACGACATACAAGTGTTAAGCCCCATGCACAAGGGCACCCTTGGAACCGAAAATCTCAACCAAGAACTTCAGCGCCTGATAAACCCAAATGGTCAGCCTGTGAAAAACAACAGATTTCGTGTCGGAGACAGAGTCCTTCAGTTGAGAAACAACTATGACAAAGATGTCTTTAACGGTGACATAGGACGAATAGTTGCCTTTGACGCGGAATGGGGCGAGATAGCCGTTTCCTTCGACGAGGGCGTCAAAAAATATCATGTTAGCGAACTCGATGAACTTTCTCTCGCCTACGCGATGAGCATACATAAATCCCAGGGCAGCGAATATCCTGCAGTGATTATACCCCTGGCTACCCAGCACTATGTGCTTCTGCGCCGAAACCTTTTGTACACGGCTATCACTCGGGCGCGTTCGTTAGCTGTTTTGATAACGAGTCGCAAGGCGTTGGAGATTGCCGTTGGTAACGGAACAGTGGAGCGGCGTTATAGCCACCTGGGAGAGAAGCTGTGAGCCGTTGTATCTATTTGTTCCATTATGTCGCGGGCGAGTGTCGCATATTGCTTCATAATGACACAATGCCCACACCCTACGCTCCCTGTCCCCCATTTCTACTCAATAATAACTGCTGGCACAATACTTGCTCCACCCACCACACATAAGCTCCCCCGCTAGGTCTCAGGCCAGCTGCTTACATCCACTCTGGTACGGAGTTGCCCGATGCAAACAAAGGTGCTCTTGGTCGATGATGAGGAGCAGTTTATCGACATTCTATCAAACAGACTCGAGACAAGAGGATTCGTGGTTAATAAGGCCTTTTCTGGAGACGAGGCTATTGACTTAGTGTCAAAACAAGAGGTTGATGTCGTCATACTTGATGTTGTCATGCCAGGCAGGGACGGTATCGAAACCCTAAAACAATTGAAACAGCTGCGTCCACTTACTGAGGTCATCATGCTGACAGGCCATGGAACTGTGGACACCGCCATTGAGGGCATGAAGCTGGGAGCTTATGACTACCTTATAAAACCTACGGACACCAAAGACCTCATTGAAAAGATTGGCAAGGCCAAGCAGCGCAAGGCCGAACACGAGCAGCGGATCAAAAATGCCGAGGTCGAGCGGATTGTTCATAGTCGGGGGTGGTAAACCGCTGGTGGGCTTGATTCGGTGCCTGGTGAGGTGAGCGCCAAACAAGGGTGTGGATCACTAAAAGACACCACGCTCGATCGTAGGTGCCAAGCTGAGGCCTTGGTACTGTGGAGGTAAGATATGGAAGCTATGAAAGTCAAGGATCTTATGGTGCCAGTGGAGGAGTATGTAGTCATATCCGAGGATGCAACTATTTTTGAAGCGGTGTGCGCCCTGGAAGAAGGCCGGCTAAAGTATGACACACGTGGCTACAAACACCGTGCCGTCCTAGTCCAAGACAGGAGCGGGACCATAGTAGCAAAACTGAGTCAATGGGATGTGCTACGGAGCCTCGAGCCTAAATATAACCAAATAGGGGACTTGAAAAAATTTTCTGGATTTGGACTCAGCGCAGAATTCTTACGTTACATACTCGAAGGATATGAGCTATGGCAGCGCCCCTTGGATGACCTTTGCCGCAAGGCCTCGGACTTGCGTGTAGGAGACCTCGTGTCGTCACCGGAAGAGGGCGAACTGATCGAAGCAGAGACCTCCCTAAACCAAGCGGTTCATCAACTTATCATGGGGCGTCACCAGTCCTTGTTGGTGAAAAGCAAAGGGCAGGTCGTTGGAATTTTGAGGCTTTCCGACGTGTTCGGGGAAATCGCATCGCGAATGCGAGCATGCAAGGTGTGAAGCATCAATCAGGGACGATAAGGATATGGAGGATTCGACGTCATGACCGAAGATACTGGTGCTCCCTCTGGAGTAATAACAATAAATTGGACCAGGCTCGTTGCCATGTTGACTGGTGTAGGTTTGTTTTTTGTTGTTTATTATTCCAGCCCATGGCCAGACGCTGTTGATCCCATGGGCAAACATTTTCCACTGAGCGTAGAGGGAAAAGGCGCCTTAGCCGTATTCCTCTTAGCAGGCACATGGTGGGTATTCGAGGTGGTACCCATTGGGGTGACAAGCCTGCTCATAGGAGTAGCGCAGGCCCTGTTCATGATTAGGCCAGCCAAGGTAGCTTTCAAAGATTTCATGGATCCCTCCGTGTTATTCATTTTCGGTTCGCTAGTGATAGGATTGGTGTTTACCAAGACGGGCCTTACCAGACGTATGGCCTACAAAATTTTAGCCATCATCGGCGAAAAAACCACCACCATTTATCTTGGCGTCTTCGTCCTTGTCGCTCTTCTGACGCATATAATGGCCCACACTGCCGTGGCTGCTACTGTCTATCCGCTGCTGTTGGCGATCTACGGTCTTTACGGAGAAGGAAATAAAAAAACCCGTTTCGGTAAAGGTCTCTTTATGGGTATGGCATACGTCTGCGGTGCCGGCAGTATTATTACGCTACTGGGAGCCGCTAGGGGTATTGTAGCCCTTGGATTTTTTAAAGAAATGGCAGGAAAAGACGTCTCCTTCTTTGAACTGACTTACTACATGGCGCCTGTAGGATGGCTTATGGTTATCCTCCTGTGGTTGTTTTTCGCAATATTATTCAAGCCAGAGAAGCGAATAATCGAAGGCCTCCGGGAACGCGTTGCAGAACTAAGTCGAGAACAAGGTCCAGTTACAAAAAACGAGAAATTAGGACTAATTATCATCTTCGGAGCCATAATAGTAATGTCCCTACAAGTTATGGTACCGGCTCTACAAGGCCTAGATAAAACTGCCATCATGCTGTTGGCCACCATACTCTTCTTTGTCTTCAAAATTCTTGATATCAACGATCTCGAACTGATTCCCTGGAACATAGTGCTTTTATTCTCTGGTGCTATGAGCATAGGGTATTGCCTGTGGGAAACAGGTGCAGCGAAATGGCTTGCGGTAAATTGGCTTGTCATGTTTAAGAATGCCAACTGGTTCATTTTTGTAATGAGCATCGCCTTTTTCGTTATGGTCATGACCAATTTCATCATGAATGTCGCGGCAATAGCCATTTCTCTGCCTGTGGCCTTGGTCATTGCGCCTTACCTAGGCGTCGCCCCCGAAGTCGTATTGTTTGCATCTCTTACCACTTCCGGCATGCCTTTTCTCCTCCTGGTGGGCGCGGCTCCCAACGCCATAGCCTACGATTCGAAACAATTTACTAGTGGAGAGTTTTTTATGTGGGGTATACCCGCTAGTATCATTCTAATGATAGTGGTGGGACTAGCCTCTTTCATCATTTGGCCTCTGTTGGGTATGCCGGTGACTGTTCCTAAGGCAATGTGACAAATATCCTTGTGCCGCTACGGATTGAGCCACCTAAGGAGTGAATATTATGCATAAGAAATATTGGATAATATTGGTAGCCATTCTCACACTTTTTGTCGCAAGTACGGGGCACGCAAAAGAAAATGGATCGGGAGATGGACTCCTTGTGATTCAGGGAAAAATTCTGGATGCGTCGGGTAACGTTGTTCAGGGTGCCCAGGTCATTCCTTATTTGAATGGTAAGCCCGTTATTCCGGCGGTCCACGGAGCAGCGCATGGAGAAGGTCTTTCCTCTGGTCACAACGGACTGTTTCGGATTGAACTCCCAATGGCATCCACCATTATAAAGGATGGCAAGTGGTCAGTAAAAGTTACTAGATCCAGTTTTCGGCCGTCGGAAATGTTGCCTATAGCCAAGCTTTTCGAGGAGGGAACCAACGACGAAGGCATAAAGACGTATGTGGCGAATGTGAATGTGACTCTCCAGAGGGTGCAAGGTACCGCATTCTGGATCGCCCTGGTCGTATTCATCGCAGTTTATATCCTAATTGCCTTTGAGATTCTGCACCGCACACTGGCCGCGTTTCTTGGCGCTGCGACACTGTTGGTGATCACTCACACTTTTGGAACATTTGATGACGCATTCAAGATACTGACTTATGAGCAGGCGTTGCATACGGTTGACTGGAATGTTGTTTTCTTGCTCATGGGAATGATGATCATAGTGGGGGTGCTCAAAGAGTCAGGGGTCTTCCAGTGGTTGGCCTATAAGTCATTTCAGGTGGCACGGGGCAAGATCTATCTTCTCTCATGTACGCTATGCGTAGTAACTGCTTTCGCAAGTGCATTCTTAGATAACGTAACTACCATGCTTTTGTTGACACCGGTAACTCTCGAAATCTCAGTTATACTGGGCGTTTCTCCGTTTGTGTTTCTTATGCCAGAGATCCTGGCATCTAACTTCGGTGGAACAGCTACCCTTATAGGCGATCCACCTAATATCATGATCGGCTCTTATGCAGGGCTTACTTTCAATGACTTTGTTGTGGAGCTTACACCCGTGGTACTAATTGTGATGGTGGCTCAGCTTGTCTATAATAAAATTCTGTACGGCAAGGAATACCATCGGGCTAAGGTGGAAGACATCCCCAAAATGCTGGCTTTTCTCAGCGAAAAGTACCAAATCACTGACCGAAAGGTGCTGACCATCGGCGGCTCCGTCTTGTTGGGTGTCATTGTTCTGTTCATTCTTCACGGCAAGTTTCACATGGAGGTGAGTGTCGCTGCCCTATTTGGAGCCGCGCTTATCATAGTGCTGAACAGGATGAACATAGTGGAGCTGCTAGAAAAGGAGATCGAGTGGCCTTCATTGGTTTTTTTCATAATGCTGTTCATAGTCGTAGGTGGAGCTGAACAGACGGGAATCCTTCAGGCTATCGCGGACTGGATCCTCAACGTGTGTCAAGGAAACCTCATCATTGCAGTACTGATTATTTTGTGGGTGTCTGGAATAGCGTCTGCGATCGTGGATAACATACCATACACGGCGACTATGCTGCCCATTGTCGCTTTCTTGGGCAAGACGATCCCTGGAGCCGAGAGCGGCGTTCTTTGGTGGGCACTGGCCCTCGGCGCCTGCTTTGGAGGAAACGGATCAGTTATAGGAGCTTCGGCAAACGTAGTCACAACGGGTATAGCAGAAAGGGCGGGCTACAAGATCACATTTATGGGGTTTTTGAAAGAGGCAGCCCCGATTACAGTGATCAGCCTTATTATATCATCCATTTGGCTTTTAATACAGTATTAAGAGGCCTAGACAGGTCTCCTCTAGTCCGAGAGGGCCTCTCACGAGACACAAACCGTCAATTAAAACCAGAATGGCTTGACTTAAAGTTGTTTCCATAAAGTTGTTTCGTAATATGGCCTTGCCTTAATGGGTTTTGTCATGATCGGTCAACCCTGCTTAAACAATGTGGCTGCTTTTAATTTATCAAACCCTTATGGCAGGCGTTCTCATACTCTACTCGCTCTACTCAATCGAGAAATGTGACATGCTCGGTTTACCGGCTACGCAAGGACTGCAAAGACATCACTTTCGTAATTGCGATTTAACCTGAGTAACCATAAAAGAGGCGATGATTTTGAGAAAGATATAAGGAGAAAAAGCCATGAGTTCCACTAAAGTACTACTGGTGGATGATGAAGTAGCCTTCACGGATACACTGTCCAAACGACTTATCAAGCGAGGGTTAAATGTCTCCACAGCAGCCAGCGGTCCCGAAGCACTAAAGACCCTGGACGATGATACTTCTATAGACGTTGTCATTCTAGACGTGAAGATGCCCGAAATGGACGGCATTGAGACTCTGAAAGAGATAAAAAAAAGGAGGCCTCTGGTAGAAGTCATCATGCTCACGGGACATGCTACGGTGGATTCGGCTATTGAAGGCATGAAACTAGGGGCCCTTGATTACCTTATGAAGCCCTGCGACACAGACATTCTGATGAGCAAGGTCCAAGAGGCAAAAGCAAAGAAGACAAAACAAGAGGACAAAATCGCTGAGGCGCGAGCGCTGAACATAGCCCTGCGCAGGGGAGACTGAACGGTCTCGCAGTTGCCTTCTTAGGGTTTAATAGAAGAGTTATTTAAACGAACAATCATTGCAATAAACAACGAGGTCGTGCCATGCCACATTCTGTGCCAGTATCCAAACTAATGACTCATCCAAACACCTGGCCTCAATTGAGGGCCGAGACATCGGTGGGCGATGCGATAAAGATTCTTAGGATCATGACAGAAGACCATAAGCTAGAACAGGGGCATTCCACGCCTTTGGTCTTCGATGATGAATACAGACTCTTAGGTTTTGTTAGACTCACGGACCTGTTAAAAAACGTGCGAGCGCTCTGTGAATTTAGCAGCACGGAGGCTTGTGACCTTCAAAAGGTCGATATCCCCATAAAAGAGATAGCTAGAAAATTTGCGGGCACTGTCGAGGCAACCGACAGCATCCTGAAAGCCCTTGACATCATGATGGACAATGATGTTTCCCTGGTCCCCGTTATCACGAAGGGACATTTTCAGGGTATTATAAAGCTGTCCGATATCTTTAACACGGTTTCAGCATTGTTGTTCGATGAACAGGATCCCAGCAGACGAAGTAAGCTAATTGAAAATTATCACCTGAATGTATGACCTGTCATACCGCTGCGGTTTATCTTCTCAGAGATTTCCCATCTCAAAGAGGCGCGGCGGCAGTGAGCCATGCGAGCAGCAGTGGTTCACAAAACAATCTCAGGTCACATGAAGTGTGAAGGATAGCTGTCTTAGCATTCGTGTTCATTATAATGATTCTTTAAGCTTAAGTCGCAGCGGAGCACTTTTTGAGCGGCATGACTCCTGACCGTTCAGTCTATTTACATTTGCCGAAAGCTTATATTCCCCTTTCGGCTTTGGTCTGCTGACGATGACAAAGGTCGCTGATGTGAGCCCCTGATCTGATCGGGCATCCATATTACTATATTCCTAATCCTGCAGGAATGAACCGCCAAAACATGATCGCAATTTGAGTTCAATTTCGATATTCACTATATATCTACGTTAGTGACTGCATATATGCCCCATAAAGAAAACCTTTTCTCAGATGCCAATCCGTGGCGACAAGCCGAGCTTTAGGGTTAGAGCTTAAGAGCCTTTTTATCCACTTTTCCTACTGGGGTCAGGGGCATACTTTCCACAAACTCTACCACCTTTGGGACCTTGTACGGCGCCAAATTTTTGCGGGCATACTCGAGAACAGACTCCCGTAGTGCCTCCCGATCCTGTTTGGAATACTCAGCTGCAGGTTGGATAAAGAGCTTTACAATTTCACTACCCGGTCGTTTTGGATTAGGCACTCCCACAATTGCGCAGAACTCAATAGCAGGATGCCCGTAAAGCTTTTCCTCAACCTCCCTTGAGAAGACTTTGAATCCCCCGACATTTAGCATATCTTTCAGTCGATCTACTATCGTAACGTACCCGTCTTCGTCCATACGTGCAGCGTCCCCTGTGTGCAACCACACTTGACCATCATGAATTCTTAGGGCAAAAGAAGTTTCTTCCGGTTTTTCATAATAGCCCTTCATGACTTGGGGGCCTGAGACGATGAGTTCACCTTCTTCACCAATAGGTACAGGATTTGTGCCTGTCTCAAGATCGACAATTCTCACCAGGGTGTTTGAAACAGGAAGGCCAACTGTTCCTATTTTCTTTCTGCCACGCCGTGGATTCATTGTAATAATCGGACTGGCTTCTGTCATGCCATACACTTCCAGGACCTTGTCCTTACCTATTATTGACTCAAATTCTTTAATGGACTCTTCTGGGAAGGGCGAGGCTCCGGACAGGGCAAAACTAAGGCGCGAAAAATTAATCTTTCTAAAAAGGGGTTCTTCCATCAGCATCATGTATAGTGACGGAACATTGACTAACATGGTAGGCTTATATCTGCTTATTTCTTGTGAAATGTGTTTAGTATCTCGAGGGTTAGGGATAAGTATCTGAGAGCCTCCCATAAAAATAGCCGCTAACGATAAAGCCAGACCAGCAAGATGAAACAATGGGAAGCCGGACAGACAGATCTCAAGACCGTAATCCGGTTTGGTCCAATGCTCTATTTGAGCCAAATTCGCAGCAATGTTGCCATGCGTAAGCATTGTACCTTTGGGAAGACCGGTCGTACCCCCCGTGTATTGCAAGAGGCAAAGAGAATCTGCTTTGATTACCACGTTGGGGTCTGTTGAAGCACCTGATTTCAGAAATTGTTTGAATTCTAGCACCTGCTTGTCCGGAAGCGGCCTCATGCGCCCTGTTGGAACCTTTTTCAAAACCTTTGCCAACGTTCTCTTTGGCCAAGACATGAAGTCAAGGATTCCCGTTACTATAATTAAACGTAAGTACGGCAGTCGATCTACCACTGGGGATAGACGATGTTCGAATATTGCATCCAAGGTTATGAGGACTTTCATTCGGCCATCGTTCAATTGATAGACCATCTCCGGTCCCAAGAGAAGTGGCGACAGCCCTGAAGCAACACACCCGGAAATCATGACCCCTAACTGGGCAATCAGGTATTGCGGTATATTCGGCAAATTAATCGCCACAATGTCCCCTTCTCGGCAACCCGCATCAATAAGGGCGTTGGCAAACTTGTTTGCGAGCTCTCCCAACTCCGCATAGGTAATCTTTTTCCCGTAAAAATAAGCTGCGGCCGCGTTTGAATAAGACTGGGCTATTTCTCGAAACTTATCAACTAGTGATATGTTAGGCAGGTCTATTTCTGGATTGACTCCGGCATCATAATTTTTCACCCAAGGCCTATCGTCGTACGTTGTCATATTAGTACCTCTGGGCTCAGCTAGACGTTAACCTAGCCAAGCGACGGCTTGCGGTTGCTAAACATGAGTGAAAATCTTTTTGCTCCTGCTGTAAAAAATGGATGATTGACAAGTGTGACAATAACCGCATTTGAGGTCAAATGCTGATAGACTATCTCATAAACCCATAAATTTTGCGGCAATTCCTCTCATGATTTCGTTTGTTCCGGCAAAGATTTGCATAACCCTTATGTCCCGCCACGCCCTTGCAACGGGATATTCTTCGCAGTAACCGTATCCACCATGGAGCTGTAAACAGCCGTCGGCGACCCTCATAGCCATTTCCGTGGTCCAATATTTGGCCATAGATACATCCACCACTATGCTCTTCCCTTCCATGTGATCTGCTATAAGTTTATCCACAAAAGTGCGCCCAAGCTTGGTCTCCATGGCCATCTCGACGATCTTGAACTGAGAATGCTGAAACTTAGAAATTGGTTTGCCAAAGGCGGTTCGCCCCTGACAATACTTGATGGTATGTTCTAAAACATACTCTGCAGCAGCCACTGCAGATATGCAAACCATAAGACGCTCCTGCTGAAGCTTCTGCATTAGCATTAAAAAGCCTGCGCCCTTTTCTCCAAGTCTGTTAGCCCTTGGTATTCTGCAATCATTAAAAAAGAGTTCGGCTGTATCTTGACTGTGCCAACCAATTTTTTTAAGGTTGCGGCCTTTTTCAAATCCAGGTGTACCGTCCTCTACAAGATATAAGCTGAGGGCCTTATGCGGGTCTGGTTCATTAGGGTCTTTTGCCGCTAGGATCAAGAGATCGCAATTAATGCCGTTGCTGATAAATGTTTTTTGACCATTAATTACAACAAAATCACCATCTTCCCTTGCAGTAGTCCTAATTGCGGCCAAATCGCTGCCCGTGTTGGGTTCTGTCATCCCAATTGCTGTTATGATTTCGCCTTTGACGCATCCCGGCAGGTATTTTCTCTTCTGCTCTTCATTGCCGTAGGCAGTAATATATGGAACTATGACATCGCTGTGGAGTGGTGCGGCCAGTCCCGTATGACCAGTACGTACAAGCTCCTCACTCACAATCACGGAATAGAGAAAATCTGCTCCCAAGCCTCCGTATTCTTCGGGAACGTCCATGCAAAGGAACCCTTGTTCCCCCATCTTACGCCAAACGCTTTTTGGGACGATTCCGGCTTCCTCCCACTCTTCCACGTACGGAATCACTTCCCGCTCAAAGAATTTTCTAAGGGCTTGTCTAAATATCCTGTGTTCTTCCCGGTATTGCAATATCTCCATGTGCTGCCCCTTGATTACCTATGATCATTCTCATCGTTTGTACTTGCCAATGATGGCTATGCTGCACACGTTCATGAACGGAACCCCTCCAAGATTGTGGGTTAAACCATACACGGGATTCGGTATTTGACGCTCACCGGCGCGGCCGTGGAGCTGCAGGTACATCTCATAAAGCATTCTCAAACCTGATGCGCCGATGGGGTGACCAAAACATTTTAATCCACCGTCCACCTGGCAAGGAACACCACCATCTCGGTCATAAAATCCGTCGAGTACATCATGCACCGCCTTGCCCCGCTCGGATATGTGCAAGTCTTCGTAAGTCACTAATTCAGTGATGGAAAAGCAATCATGAAGCTCCATCATGCTGATTTCCTTTCGAGGATCCTTAATACCGGCTTCAGCATACGCACGCAGGCTGCATTTTTCTGTGGTCAAGAAATGGTCCCCGTCCCAATCATTGAAGGCCATTTCCTCCCCGCTGCTTAGAGCTAATTGCAAGGCTTTTACTGTGACGAAGTCCTTCTTGCCCATTTCGCGCGCCTTTTCCACCGTGGTAACAATTGCGCAGGCCGCTCCATCACTCACCCCGCAGCAGTCAAATAAACCCAAGGGATGTGCTACAATGGGAGCACCCAAAACTTGTTGCTCTGTAACTGGTTTTCTCAAGTGCGCCTTTGGATTCAGCGCTCCGTTAGCATGACTTTTTACCGAAATATGCGCCATTGCCCTTTTGAGATCATTTTCCTGAATGTGATATTTTGCCGCGTACGCTGTTGCAAGCTGTGCGAATGCTCCAGGCGCTGTAATATTAGGCCACCACAACCAACTCAATGATCCCCAATTTGATCCCGGGTTTGGCAGGCCGCCGTATCCAGTGTCTTTGAGCTTTTCTACACCCATGGCCAGACAGACATCGTACGCTCCGGAAGCTACCGCATATACCGCCCCACGAAAGGATTCCGTGCCGCTCGCACAGAAGTTTTCCACCCTTGTGACAGGGATGCGTGGTAACCTCAGTGTTATTGATAAAGGAAGCCCGCTCTTCCCAACGTTTATCTCTTCTAAGCAAGTCCCTAACCACGCAGCCTGTATGTCGCCCACATCTATGTTCGCGTCCTCGATGCACTCGGTGAAGGCCTCCACCATAAGCTCTTCGGCACCTACATCCCACCTCTCACCGAACCGAGTACATCCCATTCCTATAATAGCTACTTTGTCTTTTATACCTGTGGCCATGATGTAGTCCTCTCAAAACCGAAACAGTTTTTCTATTAGTTGAGCTTTCAGGAGATCTCCCTCTATCTTCAGTTTCCCTGTGGTGTATGCCTGTAGGGCATTAAGTTGCCCTTGAATCATTTTGAGGAAGTCTTCGCTGCCCATTATGATTGTCGTAGTAGGGTTTGAATGGCTGCCTTCTTCCACGGAGCAATGACCTTCTTTAATCACAACATACCATTGGCCCTCATCCGGAGCTGTAATCCTGAATTGAAATACCACGTCAACTCCCACAGCCTTATCCTGTTGGAACGCTCCAGCCAAGTTTTGAAACACGGACTTCACTGTCAGGCGATCAGTGGGGGTGGCACCCTGTTTTTCTGGTTGGCTCACCTCTAACATCGCGCCGAGAGCTTCTGTAGTGCTGTAAAATTCCTTCCCTCCCTGAATATCGCTTATAATCTGCCAATTCTTCAGTAATCGCTCGGGCGTTGGAGGCTCACCTGAATCATCTAGAACCAATCCCCTGCCCGTGACAAAAGCGGCGCGATTGAAACAACCTGCTCCCGCATTAATAACAGTCCCCGTTTTAGAGCACTCTTTTGAACTCAAATACAGTACAATTGGTGCTATGTACTCTGGTTTAAGTTGAGCCGCTATGTCTGGCGGCAAGATGTCTTCTGTGAGTCTTGTGGCAGCTATGGGAGCAACAGTATTTACCAGAATGCCATAACGTTCCCCTTCTAGTTTCAGGGTATTCATGAGACCCACCAAGCCCATTTTTGCCGCAGAATAATTGGTCTGTCCAAAGTTTCCATAAAGACCGGCTGCCGAAGTAGTAAAGATTATGCGACCGTATTTGTTCTCTTTCATGTGAGTAAAAGCGGGTCTAGTCACATGATAAGCGCCATCTAGGTGGACCTTGAGAACCGCTGTCCATTCCTCGGGCTCCATTTTGGCCAAGGTCTTGTCTCTTAAGATTCCTGCATTGTTAATCAGTATGTCGATCTTGCCATAGGCTTCTATGGCTGTACGCACTATGGCTTCGCCGCCCTCTGGTGTTGCCACCGAGTCGTATGAGGCGATTGCAGTTCCCCCTGATGCTATTATTTCGGCAACTACTTCATCCGCGGCACTATGACTTGCACCTGATCCATCTCTACTACCACCGAAATCGTTTACAACGACCTTTGCCCCGCGCTTGGCCAATTCAAGGGCGTATATCCGACCAAGGCCTCGTCCTGCACCTGTCACCACAGCGACTTGATCTTGGAAACTCAAGTCGTAAGTCGAAGCCTGCTCCTGCCCCGGCAACGGTATGGCTTTCCAAAAATAGCCAGTAAAGCCACGCTCCTTATCAGTGTATCTTTTCCTAAAAGCCAGTCGTACCCTTTGGCCAACTCTCACTTCGTTGAGTTCGCAGTCCGTGAAATCGGCCATGAAGCGTCCTCCGCCCTCGAACTGCACCATTCCGTATATAGCAGGTGGGTCGACAGATACAGCCAGCAAGTCGCCAGTAAAGCTCTTCACTTGAGCCGGCACTTCTGCAAATTCGTAGTCATCCTGGGAGTTCAGCGCTCTACATTCGGGATTCACACATATATCCATCTTTGGCCACTGAGCTGTACCACACTTCCTGCACTTGCCGCCTACCATCCCCAGCAGCATCTTCCGCTTTCGCCACAGCACAGTCATCGCAGTTTGAGATGGGAATTCCGCCCGTATTCCCATCTCGGTATTTAGTAAATCGCGGAATTTCAGAAACTTTGAATAATTTTCAACCGTTTTCTTATTCTCCAAAGATCCGGTGATTCCCACCTTCGGTCGTAACTCCTTGATATTTTCTGTAACGACAAAGTACATGGCATCGCAACCCTGGCCAAAGCCCGCTAGGAGTATTCTTTCGCCGGGCTTCGCTTGTTCCAGGGTATGTACAAACATAACAAGGGGGTGTGCAGCACCTGTTTCACCGCACACTTCATGCATGTTATCTACGACTTTCTCAGGTGTTATCCCCAATTTCTTGGCAATGTTTCTATGCTCTGCCTTGAAAAAGCACGGGAATATGAATTTATCGATATCTGTTGTCTTGAGGAAGAGCTTGTCCATGAGGCAGCCAACGGTTTCAGGGATGATCTTTGCGTAGCCTTCGTCCCTCACCCACCGTTCTTCCCACATATAGTCAAATCTATTTAACCTGCCTCGGTAATGATCCACAAAATCGTGAGCCACCGAATATGAGCCTTTGAACTCTGCTATAACATTGGATTTTCCTACAGTTACGGCAGCTGCTCCGTCTCCAAACCACATCTCGTAAAAGTAAGCTGCCTTGGTTTCCCGCCTGTCAGAGGCCACTATTAGGGCATTCTGAATCTCTCCACTTTGGACAAGGTTCAAGCCTGCAATAAGGCCACTGGTACCAGCCCTAAGAGAGGAAGCCAGATCCTGGGTCAGGACATTGTCTTTTAGATTCAGAACAGTTTTCAATAACACCGCGTTGGACCTGTCCGCAAACGGCATCGTGGTTGAACACAACAGTAGGGCATCGATGCTATACTTATCCAGTCCTCTCAGGCAGTCTCTGGCCGCCTCAGAGGCCATTGTGAGACTATCCTCATCCCAGTTACAAAAAGACCTTTCACCTTGGGCTACCATGATCAGGGCGGGAGCGAACCAGCCCATGTGTTGGTAAATGCTCATACGCGAGAGTCTAAGCTTAGGAATATAGCCCCCAAATGATGTTATGCCTATCATGGAATTACTCTCCCTGCTTACAACGAAAATTTGAATAGCTTTTCTATTAACTGGGACTTCATAAGGTCGCCGTGTATTTTCAACTTGCCAGAAGTATAGGCCTGCATAGCGCTCAGGCTGCCACCAACCAACTTGAGGAAGTCTTCGTCCTTCATGACGATGGTAGTAGTAGGCGCTTCATGGCTACCTTCGCTCACAACGCATTCACCGTTGGCGATCTTGACAAACCACTTTCCCCCACACGGCCCTGTGATGTCGTATTGAAACACTACGTCGATGCCGGCCGCTTTGTCTTTCTGAAACAACAGAGGCATTTTTTCGAAAACTTGCTGAACGGTTAAAGTGTCTTTACCAGCTGGATGTGTCTCACTGCCTTGTTTGAGCGCCTGAAGCATGTCACCAAGGGCCTCCGTAGCGCTACCGAACTCCACAGGTGTCTGAATACTTATAATCTTATCGATGTTAGCATACACTGTCTCAGGCTTAAGGATGCCTGTACCATCATTAAATGAAATGGTGGAGCCAGTTACCAAGGCGATCCGGAAATAGTGTCCCATACCTGCACCGTATATAAATCCATTTGACGGGCATCTGTCTGAGCATAGAACTATGGTTAGCGGGGCTATTAACTCTGGTCTCATCCTTTGAGCCAGATCTGGTGGTAAGATGTCCTCCGTTAACCTTGTTGTGGCAATGGGTGCTATGGCGTTGACCTTGATACCGTATTTCTCACCCTCCAGTTTTAGGCTGTTCATTAAGCCCACAAGCCCCATCTTCGCTGCTGAGTAATTCGTCTGGCCAAAATTTCCATAAAGCCCAGCCGCCGACGTGGTAAAAACTATACGGCCGTACTTATTGTCTCTCATGTGCAAAAAAGCTGGGCGGGTAACGTAATAAGCTCCATCCAAGTGCACAGCCCGAACTGCTTCCCAGTCTGAGGGATCTAGTTTTGAAAAACTCTTGTCTCTAAGAATGCCAGCATTGTTGATTAGTATGTCAAGTCTTCCGAAGGTTTGAATTGCTGTTTGGACAATACGCCTACCACCTTCTGCATCCGATACAGAGTCATAATTGGCTACTGCTTCTCCACCGAGATTTCTTATCTCTTCCACCACGGTGTCAGCGGCCTCATTCGTGCCGCGTCCTGATCCGTTTCTTGCACCTCCTAAATCGTTAACTACTATCTTGGCACCTCTCTTGGCCAGTTCCAAGGCATAAACGCGTCCAAGTCCGCGACCAGCGCCTGTGATGACTGCCACTTGACCATCAAACCGCAACTCGTTCCTTCTCTTTAGTATTTGAGCCATTGAACCGGTTTCCCATTCGACAATCCCTCGGTCTATAGTTATTTCTCCGGTCAGGGCATTTACCGTACGGAATAGAGCGTAACCTTCCTCAATCTTCCATATTTGAGTCTTGATGGGAGTTCCCGGATACAGCGTCTTAGAGAAGCGGTTCCTGAATCGTCTCATCCTTTCGGGTTCTCCCGGAAAGAGGTGTTTGATCACTGCCCGACATGCAAATCCATGTGTGCAAAGACCGTGCATTATAGGTTTTTCGAACCCGCTGGCTTTGGCAAAGTCAGGATCGACATGGAGGGCAAATATGTCGCCTGATAGACGATAAATCAACGGCTGATCAGGTGAGGGCTTGTCTTCTTCCTCATAATCAGGCGGCCGATCTGGAAACTCTACGCTTTCCTTCGGAGCATCTGGTCCACCGAACCCACCGTCTTTACGGCAGAACAAAGTAAAAATGTTGGTGAACAGTTTTTGACCGTTGGAATGGAATGTGTCTGCCTCTGCTACTACCAGTGCCCCTGTTTCTTTTCCCTTATCGTAAAAGTGAGTAATTGCTCCCTCGGTTATCAGCTGCCCCTCGGGAGGGATAGGGTTGTGAAAGATGATGTCTTGCTCCCCATGCAAAATACCAGTCAGGTCTGCGCCAGAGGTGACGCCAACCTGTGCCAGGAAATCGAACACGGCCCCGATGGAAAAACTCGGGATAACTTTCAGTCGGTTCTCATAACAGTATTCAAGTTCATCAAATCCTGCTCCTACCCCCAGGGCGTACAGGACTACATCCTTCCAAGTATAGCTCTTAGTAACAGGTCCGATTTTTTTCCCAATGGCATCAAGGTTAAGTGCCATAAGCTTCCTCCCACTAAGAAGATTGCTTTCGGCTAGGTACAACCGTTCAGCAGTTTTGAAAACCAAACACTTTGTGGTGTCTGAATCGTTGGGTCACCATGTCTCTCTCAAACGCGTCATTAATCTGAGTCCTCATAGAAACACAGTTATAACCGTTTCAATGCACTACGATGACCAACGAGCTTCTAGGTATGATGCAAATCGTCTCACAGCGAACCACGACGTTTCGCAAGAGCTGATTCATAAAGACGCAAATACTCCTCAGCTGATCTTTTCCACGAAAAATCCTTCGACATGCCCCGTCTCATGAGACTCCGCCATGCATCAGGATTGTTTCTATATATATCCACAGCTTGCAAGACAGTTTGCTCCAATGACAAAGGGTCCTCCTGGAAAAATACGAATCCGGTACCGCAATCCTTTTCAAGAGAAAATTCTTCCACAGTATCGATAAGGCCTCCGGTTGCTCTCACTATCGGTACCGTACCATAACGTAGCGCGTACAGCTGATTGAGACCACATGGTTCATATCTGGACGGAACAAGCAACATATCGGCTCCAGCAAAAATCCTGTGAGCCAGCTCATAGTCATAGCTCAGGAATATCCCTGTCTTACTAGGATACTGAACCGCAAACTCTTTGAACATATTTTGATAACGAGCTTCTCCTGTGCCGAGAAGAACTACTTGCAGGTCTTTCTTCATGAGATTGTGAAACGCGCCAGCCAGGATATCTATGCCTTTCTGACTGGAAAGCCTACTGACCATCGCTATTACAGGGACATCCGGCCTGTCCGACAAATTGGCTATTTTTTGAAGCTGATTCTTGCAAACAGCTTTTCCTGCGAGATCCTGCGCTGAGTAACGCGACGCGATCAGTGCATCCAATTCTGGATTCCAAACCGTATAATCTACCCCGTTGAGTATTCCTACAAGATCATCCCCTTTTTCCTGGAGAATGCCCTCCAGCCCGAAACCAAATGTTGGCGTGAGGATCTCGTTTCGGTATCCTGGTGACACCGTGTTTACCTTCTCAGCAAATACTATACCGCTCTTAAGGAAATTTAGCTTACCGTGGAATTCCATATGACTAGGAGTAAAAAACTCCCACCCTACTCCAACAAGTGGCATGTCTAGATGCCAAAATATACCTTGGTATCCCAAGTTGTGGATGGTCATTACCGAGGCACTTTCGTTTACCTTCTGTTCACCTGCATAAAGGGTTCGCAAATAAACCGGCGTCAAAGCTGCTTGCCAATCATGGGAGTGAAATATGTCGTAGTGGTTTCCACTGGACAATGCCCACTCTATTGCTGCTCGAGTCAAAAACACAAATCTCTCTGCATTGTCCTCGTAATCTCCCTCTGGTGTGCCGTAGAGGTACTCACGATCATAATAATTGTCTGCCTCCAGAAAAAGATAACGTACACCCCTCTTGTCCTCATAGCTCCATAAATTCGCCTTAATCTGCCGCGCATTCAATGTGAGCTCTATGGTTGCGCTCAATTTTTGAATCTGAAAGCGATCGGGATCAATTCCCCTGTACTTCGGCATAAATACATCTACTTCCACGCCCAAACCCGCGAGTTCCGCCGGCAAAGCCGAGAGGACTTCACCTAAACCCCCCGTCTGAGCAAAGGGAGTTGCTTCTGGAGTTACCATCAATACACGCATTTGGATAAGCCTCGGTCTCGGAGAGGAGTTAATCTGTTACAAACTCGTTTTTGCGATGGATAGCGCGACTTAGGCATAGATTGTAGCCTCTTAGTGCGTGAGTTATGCGTCAGGTACTGCTGAGATCCTCAGATCGCATGCGTTTATCCTTCAAATACGGAACTAGTCCACCATGTCTTAAAAGCTCCTGCATAAATTCCGGTACGGGATTAACAAGGAATACACGGCCAGACCGTTCATTCCGTATCATGCCGCGCGTTAGATATACGGTTACTATGTCTCCTTGACGCATATCATTAACGGCATGTTCCGATTCAAAGATTGGTAAGCCGGTATTAAAAGCGTTTCTGAAAAAGATGCGCGCGAAACTCTTGGCTATAACGCATGATACCCCAGCTGCTTTTATAGCAGCAGGCGCATGTTCACGAGAAGAACCGCACCCGAAATTCTTCCCGGCCACGATGATATCTCCTTTCATCACCTTTGACGCAAAAGTCGGATCAGCGTCTTCCATTACGTGGCGTGCCAGTTGTGCGTGATCTACTAGGTTTAAGTAACGGGCAGGCAGAATCTCATCCGTGTTGACGTCATCTCCGAATAGCCAGATCCTGCCTTTGTAATCTGCGTCATTGCATCCCGTCTCTATGTTGCAAGTTGCGTTCATTGGGGCTTCCTGTTAGATTAGCGAAGTCTTAAATGTGGTTCGGGTACCCACCCGACCCGCAACTAACGAGTGTGTTGCTAATCTTTTATTTCCCTAAGGCTGTGCATTGACTAAAACGCATATATTCTACATTAAGTTACTCCGAGAAACAAGCAAAACGGTTTCGCCTCAGCTACGCGTCCCATGAACTTACTTACAAGACCAAAGAAAAGGGTATCCCGTGGTCCCCAGGCCATACAAGGGCTGACCTTTGGATCACTCCTAAGGGTGCTTGCCAGAAATAACTTCGTGGTGGACACTGAATGTCTGGGACGTCTTGCTCATCTCCTCGTATTGGGTGTTTTCAATTCAGTATTTGCGGCTGCGGAAACAATCTTTAACGGCAAAAAGATAAAACACTCACACATAGATCATCCTATACTATTTGTCATTGGTCACTGGCGTAGCGGCACGACTCATCTTGAAAACCTGCTGACTTTAGACTCCAGATTTAGTTACGCAAGCGCTTATCAAACAATGTTTCCCAAACATTGTCTTTATACCCAAAACTCGCAATTTATCTTCAATGCCATAGCGCCTAAAAAGAGGCCCATGGACAATGTAAGCTTTGGAGCTGACGTTCCCCATGAGGACGAATTTGCCCTAGCAGCGACGTCAACTGTATCTCCTTATCTCCGATTCTTGTTCCCCGTCACCGGCGACCCAGGATACAGTGAAATAGACATGGATAAATGGTCTCCAGAAATGCGACGGACGTGGGAGGCTTGCTTTCTTGAATTTCTTCGTAAGATAACCCTCTCCCGGGATGGTCGAATCCTTCTCAAATCACCTCCTCATCTAGGTAGGGTTGCAGCACTGGTAAACATGTTCCCAGACGCTCAGTTTGTCCACATAGTGCGCAATCCCTATGCCGTGTTCTCTTCCACTAAAAAGCTGTGGTTGCACACCTTGACCTACTCTCACTTGCAGATACCGGAACCCGAACAAATTGAGGAACTCATCTTCACGTGGTACACAAAGCTTTTTGAACTCTTTGAGCGTGATCGACCCTTGATTCCAAACGGTTCGTTCTTCGAGTTGAAATTTGAAGAACTGGAGGCTGAGCCAACAGCTACCTTAAGACGTCTCTACGATGCGCTATCCATTCCAGGTTTTGACGACTTTGAACCAAAGCTCAAATCATACTTAGACTCGCTAAAAAACTACAAGAAAAATGTTCATGAGCTTGATCCAGCTACTAAGGCAAAGGTTGCCAAGAGATGGGGATTTAACTTTCATCGTTACGGATATGAAATGTGACGAATCAGCATGAAAATTAGTGGACAACTCCAATTAATTGTTTTATAAATCGGATCGGCTTTTTATGGGGGTGACAATGTCTTATAAGTGCTTGGAACAACAGTGATTATTTCACGATTCCAAGGCCTGCTACCACAGATGCTTATGAAACACTTATCATTTTACTTTCATCTAATGCTGGCAGTCAGGGTATGAGGATATACAAAACAAATTTATTTTGGAAATTGGTCAGGTGTATTGGAAGAATTGTTCAAGGAAGACACCATTTAGGGGATAGGTAAGAGCTTGCTAAACATGAACATACCATCTTTGAAAAATTTGACAAAGGAGGACACATGCAAGTAGGGGACGTGATTCATCTAGATGGTCTAAAGGCGGAATATAGCCTCTTTGGGAGGGATCGATTTTCTTCATGCACGCTCCCAGACGGAGACTATGTGGTACTCGGCATAGAGGATGACTATGTCAGGTTAGCATGGAGAGAAGCTCCCGGCTTTCCTTCAAAAAAACATCGCTACCGCATACAGCGTCACGCGTTTAATTCCAGTATAAGTAGTTAATGCTTTTTTCACCAGCCATGGTATTGTAGGAAAATCGCCTACTTCTGTTGGGTGTTTTTTAAAATTGGTAGTGAATTGCATAGGCTGGGATTAATAATGCTTGTTGGGATTTGGTAAAGAATCGCTGAGCTGAGATTGCTTCGCGGAGTTCGCAATGACACAAGAATGGTCCCAACCACGGGACGTGACTATGTCATTTTGCGTGGGAGGACTCTGACGTGACAGTCTCAGCCTTTGCACCATTTAAAGGGAACAGACCAGTCAGGGCTCTTTGACTAAGAAAAAACCGATCCATACCGTTACAAGTATGCGGAACCATGATATAAAACTATTATAATCTTTTTTCCTAAGTCGAATTATGTCGCGGAGGTCCCTATACCCCCACGGGGGTACAATGCCTTCATAGGGAGCCCGGCATGTTTTCATTTTGATGCACTTATGGCTACACCGTTGCCCATCCCTAATGAATCAAGATCGGGTATGAGCTGCACGCCTCTTTAACATCTCTCTGGCCATGAGTCGCCTGATCCAACCTGTTGATAATATAACCGACGGCATGAAGATCAGATCGCCGATCAGCGAGAATAGTATGGCAGCGGAACCGAGGATACCAACATAAATTACAGGACGATAGGGTGAAATTAGGAGCATAATAAACCCAAAGAAAATTACCGCATGATTTGAAATCATAGCGCGAGCGGTTACGTCATAAGCCCTGGATAAGCAACTGGGGACTGTCTGCTCCTTCTCCTCGGCTAACAATTCTCGCTTCAGCTGTGTAAGCAAATGAACAGTGTTATCCACGGTGAGCCCTATGGATACAGCAGCGGCAAACACTGTAACGCTATCAAGTGGAATGCGAAACCATCCCATGATGCCAAATATGATCGCTTGGGGGAGAACCTGGGGTAGCAGGCTCACTATACCAAGAGAGACAGACCTAAACTGAATGGTCAAAAGCAGTGACATGTAAAATACGGCAAGTATGAGGGAAGATGCCTGTGATTCCACTATATCAGAGGCCTGGGCTTCGAAAACAGCCAGATCGCCGGTTACGTACACGTTAGCGCTACTACCCATTACGCCTGCGGCCGTGGAACGAATACTTTCAATGGTGTCACCGATAGTGGTTTGGGGAGAGTTGCGGATTCTAACGGTCAGCCTTAACGTGCTCAACCCCTCATCCATAAATCTTCGGAGCATTTTCTGGCCGTCTGTGCTGAGGGTAGTTAACGTAAGCAATTGCGGTACAGTGGTGGGATTTGAGAACAGGTCTTTAGAGGATGTGTCTGGTTTAGAAGCAATGTCATAGAGATATTCCATCAACGGTAGAAAAGAATCGATAGAAGAAACTTCACTAATTTTTTTTACTGCCTTCTCCATATCGTTTACTTTACGCCACATTTCCGGAGTCTTAAAATCACTCTCTTTACCCGCTACAATGAGTTCAACCGAGCTCACTGGAGTTAGATGTTGTTCCACAAACCTCAGATCCTGAATTTCTTTGGTAGAGTCCGTTAGCATGCGTAATAGCTGGGGATCACTATGTATTAGCGGGGTGCCACAAAGCATGAACACTATCAATCCCATGATGGAATACGCGCATAATCTACTGTGCGAAAAGACGAAGCTTCTTATGGAAGAGAATGAGCGCGAAAGCAGGTCAGAAGACATGGCCTTAAAAAGGGGTGGTGGTGGCGGTTTCATGGCAATAAGAAAAGCAGGCGTCAGTGAGACCGCAAGAATGAAGGCGATTAATGGGCCAAGAGACAAAATCATCCCAAGTTGCTGCACCATGGGAAACGAAGCCACCATGAGACTTGAGAAGCCCAGGGACGTTGTAAACGATGTCACCAAGCAAGGCCCTGCGCCTCTCTTCAGTGCGTGCTTTGCCGCGGAGATGGGGTCATACCCGTCTCTAAGATAATCGTTGTAGTGCACAACTAGGTGTATGACGGGTTCCACACTGGATATAAGTACTAGTCCAAAAGACAGGGCTGTCGTTGAATTCAACTGGACCTTCAGAATAGCCATTATCCCCACGATCCATAGTACGCACAATCCCACGACTACGCCCGTTATCAAGGTAACTCGCAAACTCTTAAAGATATAAAATGCCACAACGGTGCAGACTAGCGAACAAAGGAGCCCAAAAGTTACAGCAGTCTGCAAATTGTATCGCTGAATAGCCTGCCGAATAACTGCTCCCCCAATGATGCGATATTCACAATTTGAAGGGATGTTACTCTTCACTATGCCATCTATGTCTTTCAGGAGCCGATCTACTATGGGGACGTCATAACTAATGTTCTGATCCACAGCCACTATGATCCCAACTGTGTAAAGATCTCGTGAAATCAACAACTCCAATATGGGAAGAGCCTTACGAATCCTTTCAAGAACGCCCTCCTCAGGAAGACTCAACCCTTGCCCATTAGCTTTTAATATTGGATAGGAACCAAAAAGACCTTGCTTTTTACCGAACACCCTTATACTGGTGACGCTAATTGCTTCTACTATATTAGGCGTTTCGGCAAGCCTTTCGGTCATCGTCTGTAAAGCGGTGAGAAGGCCGGCGTCTTTGTCGAGTGGTTGGTTTGCCTTTATAACAATCAGAATATAGTCTTCGGTACCGAATGTCTCCAAGAAATCTTGGTATCGTTTAAATGCTTCCGTGTTTGTATTCAGGCCGGCCTTTAATGTCACATCCACCGTCATGTTTGGAACGCAGAAGGCCAGGGCCCCGGTTATCAAACCAATAATAACAACGACTGATTTACGGTAATCAACGAGAAAGTCTGTATTTAGTAGTTCGCTAAGTTTGTACATTTTTATTTGGACAGGCCCTAAAGTTTGACAGGACTAAGTTGGCTTCACTCAAAGCCGAGGAACTTTTGCATACTCAACTAACTTGGCGCACTATCCTGCATGCGTTTTAGGTACGCTTTGTACTCAAGTCCCAATTTTTGAGCTGCATTTATACACCGCTTTTTCTGAATAGTGTAGGTGAGTGCATAGCCTGTGACTCCAAATATCGTAGCAAGGATCACCGCCGCCACTGCCCATGGTATCAACAGTTCCGAGCCTAGCTCAGCGAAGGCATTTAATGCATCCCAAAAATAACTCTTGTCCAGGATTGGGTGCATAAGGCGTTCAAAGCAGTGGAAGTTTAAGGAAGCAGGTCTCCCCAAAACAAAGGATCCCAAACGGTAGTATCCATAGTACAGTGGTATCATGTTCAAAGGATTGCTAACAAAAGTGAAGCCCGCAGCGACAATATAATTGAACGGAAAGAGCAATCTAAGGAGCCCTAGAAACAGCAACTGCCCTCCCACGGGGATTATGAAGCCGACAACCAATCCTATGGATACGCTAGTAGCATCGTAAGACGGAGAGTGATGTGAGCTCAGGAGAGGCTTAATGCAGTTTGAATAAATGCCTCTACCAACCTTGGAAAAAGACCACTTGGTACGGACGGTGTGGGCTGCATTATCGGCTGTTACCACTGATGTTGAATCTGACTGCGCTTCTCGGCCGTCCTGCCCCTGATGGCTGTACTCAATTCTAGCTGTATCGGGATCAAAGGCGTGTGCCATTTGCCGGATCCGAGACTGAAGTGAGGCCTGGAGCTTTTATCTGAATTTCCCGGTTCAAAATTTTCTGAACCGACCTAAAACTTAATATCACGGACTGCAAGGTTATTAGATCGCCAAACAGTGCAGTCAACACAGCCCCTCCTCCAAGAAATCCAAAATATATGGCAGGCTTGGTGGGAGTAAACGATAGCATGAGGAACCCCAGAAAAAGCGTCATGGAGGTTGAAACCATGGCTCTAGCTGTCTTCTGATACGATTGCCTCATGCATGTAACAATTGTAGTGTTTGGATCAGTAGACCTCGTCATCTCCCGTTTGAGCTGAGTTAGATAGTGTATAGTGTCGTCCACTGACAATCCTATGGCTATGGCAGCAGCGAACACCGTGACGTTGTCTAAGGGAATCCCTAGCCAGCCCATCATACCAAAAATTACTGCCACAGGGGCAATGTTGGGGATGAGACTTATGAAACCTAGACTGATAGACCTCAGCTGCAATATAAGCAGGAGCGTGACGCCAATGAAAGCAAGGAGGAGCGACAAAACCTGCGAATCAACCACTTGGGATGCCTGTGCGGCAAATACGGCCTGCTCGCCTGTAACGATAACTTTCTGCGGTCTCATCACATTTTCCGTGGTTGACTGGATAGAGTGAATTATGTCCTTCATGGCCTCGGTTGCTGAGTTCTTGATCCTTACTGATATATGCATTCGACTGAAATCGGGACTGATGTAGCGGCGAAGTAACTCTTTGCCATCGGCGTTCAACGAGAGAACGGTAAATATTTGTGCCAGCCGTCTAGGATCATTGAAAAGGGTCTGACTCGATTGACGACCTTTAGAAATGGCCTGCTCGAGATATTCCATCAGAGCAAGGGGTGAATCAAGGCTCTCCACTTGCGGGAGTTCCAAAAGGCTCTTGTCTAGGGCTGCAATCTTTTTCCACGCTTCTGGGGTCTTGAATTCCTGCTCAGCCCCTTCGATTACAATCTCAAGGGAGCGCATCGGCGCAAGATTGGTTTCCACAAAACGTACATCGCTGATGACCTTGCTCGAATCCGTAAATAGATGCAAGATCTGCGTGTCAATGTTTATAAATGGTATTCCCAAGATCATAACCACCACAAAGGCAATACTCAAAGCGGTGCATAATTTGTAATTTTTAAAGACTAGCCCTTCTAACCCCTGCAATATTTTTGTTATCCAGTCTAGGGTTATCCTTTCTGTAGTTTCTATTTTGAACGGCTTGATGGTCAAAAGAAAAGCAGGAGTGAGTACCATAGCCAAGGCATAAGAAATTAAAATGCCGCAAGTCATAACAAAACCCAACTGCTGCACCATCGGAATCGAGCTAATCATAATGGTGGCGAATGCTACTGCAGTTGTCAGCGTGCACATAAGGCAAGGGCGGCCAATCATTCTTAAGGCCGTCTTTACGGCTTCTGACCTGTCCGATGTCGTCGAAGACGCTTGATAATAATGAGTTATGATATGGATAACATTTGACACACTGACCACAACGATTAAACCGAATGATAAACTCGTAGTTGAGTTCAAGGGTATCTTAGAAGCTGCCATGACCCCCAGAACCCATTCCACCGACACCCCTATGACCAGTAGTACGATGAATGCTAACCGAACACTTTTGAATATGTACCAACACACCAGGCCAATGACAAAGGTACAGAGTATGCCATAGATTAATGCAGTTTTTATCGTTAACCTCTGAACCTCCTCACGAATGACGGATGCTCCTGTCATGCTAAACTGAGTATTCCTGGGGAGGCGTCCTGTGACTATTTCCTCAATTCTGCTCTGAAGCCTGCTCAGCTCAGGATGAAACCTCCACTCTGGTTTGAGTTTAATCAGGATCCCCAAGGTCGTCCTGTCGCGGGAAATAAGATAGTGCATAAGTGGTAGAGCAGCACTAATTTGTTCAAATGTGACGTCGCTTGGTAGTGCCCAGCTGTCCTGGGTTTTCATTAACACCGGATAGTTGCTAAAAATGCCCTTTCGTTCTTGAAAAAACTTGAGATGGGTCAAACTAATGACATTTTCTATCTCGTCCAGGTCTTTCAATTGATCGGTAATGTAAAACAATGACTTAAGCAGTTCAGGATCGTTCGCCCCCCCCGGTGACTTAAAAGCCACTATAATGAATTCGTCGTCCCCGAATATGTTTGTGAATTCCTTGTAAACTTTGTAAGCATATGATGATGTAACGTAAGCAGACTTTAGAGTTCGATCAAGCTCTACCTGCATAGCCAGAGGGATAAGCGCTATGCTGAGTAAAGTCACGATCAGTACAAGTATGCGCCTATAATCAACTAGTTTGGCCGTATGGTATTTTCTGGTAACAGGCGAGGTCTGATCACAATCAAGGGACATTTTTTTACCGCTCAAATGAAAGTTAGACAACTTTAGACGGTTCAAAGTATTGATTGTCCCACAAAGCTAGTTCCTAGTCTTTGCACAAGTTGCCCACGTAAAATCTATGGTAGAACGTGCAAGCGCCAATGATTGCTAATTAACACTACCACGTGATCCGTGATTCTGGAGGGAACTTGATATCCTCCCAAACTTGTCCCCACATTTCCTTAAACCTAGGGCCAAGTCTCTCTATAAGTCTTTGCCAATGCGTCTTGCCTGCATTCACATGCTCGATGATCTCTGCAATAAGCTCCCTCAATCGTGATAATTCTTCCTTTGGCAAAAATGACACAGCGCCTTGGTCTATCGATTTTTGTAAACTTTCCGGTGTCATGGCGTGGGCGGTTAGCATTACTGCCGGTAGGCGTTTAACTCGAGCAATGTCAAGTAAATCAAATCCCCTGACCCCCATGATATCAAGTATAATAAGATCATATGATTGCGTCTCTAAAAGTTTTTTCGCAGTATCAAAATCCTCAGCCGTAGTGACCTGGCACAGTTCTAGTTCCTCGCGAATGACTTCGAGCACATCTTTTTCATCGTCCACGGCCAGTATTCGCTTCCCAGAAAGCAGATTTAACTCGGACATGTTTGCCTCCTAAAACATTGCTTTTATCTCACCAGTGATGGAAGAAACATTGCGATCTCTGGATAACTAAGCAACAGAATTATGGTAACAACATAAGCGGGTATAAAACACAGCACTCCTTTAAAGATGGTTCCCATAGGTATATCTTTGTTCATACCAGCCACTACGTACGCACTTATTCCGACTGGTGGTGTAATGGCACCCATGGTAGTAACCACGGTTAAAGTAACTCCAAACCACACCGGATCGTATCCCATGCTGATCACGAGCGGGAAAAAGATCGGGATAGAAACGAGGAGAAAACCCAGCGCATCCATAACACAACCAGCGATTCCATAAACAAAGAGGATGACCGCCATAATCACCCAATGTGGAACAGCCAGGGACGAGGCAAATGCCGTTATCTGAAAAGGCAGTCCACTTATGGTTAGGAAGCGACCAAAAATAACCGCTCCTGCTACTATGATGATGATCATACAACTAATCTTCAAGGTATCTACGATTGATGCCACAAATCCTTTCCACGTCAGTTTCCTCCTTAACAATCCCAACACAACGGCGAAAAAAGCACCCGCTGCCCCTGCTTCAGTCGGTGTATATGCCCCTGAGTAAAGTCCTCCCATTATTAAGGAAAACAAAACGATCATCTCAATTGCCCCAGGAATTGAACGAATTTTGGCAAGCCAAGAAGTCTGCTCTCCGGACGGACCCCACTCGGGCTTCATCAAGCACATGATGAAAATCGTCACGCAGAAAAGAAAGGTCATGATCAAACCTGGCACTGTGCTGCCCCAAAAGAGTTTCCCTATAGATTGCTCTGTATATATTCCATAGACCATAAGAACAACGCTGGGCGGTATAACCACCCCCAAGGTGGAACCGCATGCGACTGAGGCAGTACTCAAGATCGGCCGATATCCATATTTTCTCATCTGGGGAAGCGCCACCGAGGTCATCGTCGCAGCCGTTGCAGTGTTCGAACCGCAAATGGCAGAAAAACCGGCACATGCCATGACGGTTGCCATGGCCAAACCACCCCTTATTCGCCCCATCCATGTGTAAGCCGTTTTATAAAGCGATTCGTTGACCCCTGAATAAAAGCAGATTTGCCCCATCAGAATGAACATAGGAATAACAGTTAGCCCATAATTTGCAAAGGTCTCCCAAAGCTCTGTCCCCAACGTTGAAAGCGCTGCCTCAGGTGTCAGAACATACCACATGCCACACAACCCCACCAAAGCCATGGCAAAACCAACAGGCATCTCCAAAAGAAAAAGAATTAGCATTAGCACAACTATTCCTATTAGACCTGTCATTTGCTCTCCTCCTGTCGAGGTCTCAAGACCGTCAGTAAATCCACGAAAAGGCAAAAAGTGAGCAGAGCGCAGGACAGGGCTACTGCGTAAGTGAATGGATAGAAAGGCATTCTGGTAGTTTCTGAGAGCTCGCCTGTTCTCATCAGGTTAGTTGCATGCTGTGTAACTTTCCAACTGGCCAGACCAAAGAGAATCACGCTAAGACTAAGGCTGATCAAAGAAGTAATTCGCCGGATACTTTTAGGAAAATATGTCGCCAAAATATCCACAGCTATATGGCTTTTTTTTAATTGAGCGTAGCCTAGCGGTAGGGCCACAGTAGTTGCGCCGAGATAAGATACAAACTCATATGCGGGACTAAGCGGAGTAGCGAAAAGACGTAAGAACATATTCAGACAAGCAATAGCTGTCATCAAGACCAACGATACCCCCCCTATTGCGGTGAACACATTGCTGAGCAATTCACTTAGCTTTTTCAAGCTGCCCATCGAAAACCTCCTCTCAGTGTAATGCTTCCCCCTAAGCCATCCAAACACCCGAACATTCAGATCTCGGCAATAGAAGCGCGGTGACCTCGTTAGGGCAAACCGAAACTCTACTGTGCAAAGCCCCTAAGATTGATGCCTTGAAGGCGTTGTCATATGAGCCCCATCCCTTTTAAAACAGAAAGCATCACTGCAGCCGCCATTACCGAACCTATCTGTCCCCCTGTGTTTGCCCCCATGGCATGCATGAGCAGGTAGTTCCTCTTGTCATACCTTTGGCCTTGAACTTGGACTACCCTCGCTGCCATGGGATAGGCAGATATCCCTGCAGCTCCTATGAGTGGATTAATCTTACCACCGGTTAACAAGCACATTATCTTTCCTAAAAAGACGCCCGCGATGGTATCAAAACAGATAGCTGTAAAGCCGAGGGCAAAAATGGCGAGTGTAGTCGGCTGGAGAAACACATGACCGTTCATGGTTCCCCCGATGGCCAAACCAAGAAAAAGGGTGACAATGTTGGCGATCTCGTTTTCAGACGCGCCTGTCAATCTCGACACTACTCCGCTTTCTTTCATGAAATTTCCAAGCATGATCGTGCCCATTAGCGCTAGCCCTTTGGGTGCAATAAGCGCAGTGACAAAGGTAACGACCACAGGGAACAAAAGTCGCGTCCTCGCTGAAACTGTTGGTTTAACGGGCTGAGGCATGCGAACCAATTTTTCTTTCTTAGTGGTCAACACCCGCATAATGGGCGGTTGAATGATGGGGACGAGTGACATGTACGAATAGGCCGCCACTGATACAGGGCCGAGCAGATGGGGTGCATAAAGGGATGTTACGTAAATGGCTGTTGGCCCATCGCAGGCTCCAATGATACCGATACACACTGCTTCAAGTTCCCTGAACCCCAAAGCCAAGGCCAAAAGCAAAGTAATAAAAATACCAGCTTGCCCAGCAGCGCCAAACAAAAGGATTTTTGGGTTCTCCAACAACGGAGTAAAATCGGTCATCGCGCCGATCCCAACAAAGATGAGAAGAGGAAAAATTTCTGTAGCTATGCCAATGTCGTAAAAGAATTTTAGAAACCCATGCTCCTCCATTAAGTCGCTAAGGGGCATGTTAGTTAGCAGACATCCAAAACCGATTGGTACGAGCAATAGGGGTTCGACGCCTTTCTTGACTCCTAAATAAAGCAGTATGCATCCGATACCAATCATCACCAAATTGGGGAGACCATCTGTCAAGAGGAAGCTAAAGCCAGAAGTTAGCCCTAGGAAACCCTGCAAAATACCAGCCAGAATCTGTTCACTCATTGGAAAATCACCCCTATTTCTTCTCCTCCAAAGGTGGAAAAATCTTTTTCAATATAGCGGTACAAAGAATGATAATACCAAGTGTAATGAAAGTGCCGCTTATTCCTACAATCAAAACAGTCAAGCCAAATGTTAACTTATCCAAGGTCGTAGTCTCCTCTTATAGCCAGACCCATGCTAGTGGTTGATTATGAAGCGATATAACTTTAGAATTTTCTGACCCAAAGCCCTGCTACCAAAGCTGCCACCTTGGGCAATATTGGTGCGTATTCTTTGGATACTCGGAGATCGATCAGCAGTTAAGGATCATACCAAATTTGAGGCAACTTTCAATCTCTAGATGCCCACCAAAGATAAAAAGTCGTCCGACAGAGACTATTCTTCGATATCTGACTCGCTGAGGGCCTCGTCACGTCTTCGCTTCTCTTCTATCAACTTTAACACCTGGATACCAAGTTCGTAGAATATGATTAAGGGAATGGCCATAAGCGTTTGATTGATAACGTCGGGGGTAGGGGTAAGGAGGGCCGCAATTATGAATGCCAGCACAATAAAATACCTTCGACCTTTTTTTAGCAGACCACTGTCCACTAAACCAAGGAGGCCCAAAACTACAATGACGACAGGGGTTTCGAATATGGCCCCAAAAGCTAGCATGAGGAGCATCACTAGCGACACATAATCTCTGATGGATATCATGGCCTTGAGTTCAGGTGTCTCGTAGCTGAGGAAAAACTTGAAAGCAGCTGGAAATACCACGAAATAAGCAAACACGGCTCCTATGTAAAATAGCAACGTGGACACAACTATGAATGGCAAAGCCAACTTTTTTTCTTTTTCCAGGAGACCGGGGCGGACAAAGAGCCACACTTGATACAAGACATACGGGAGAGCTAGGAAAATTCCCGTTATAAACGCCACTTTTAGATAAACGAAGAAGGGATCAGGCAGACTGGTGAAGACCAGCCATGAATCCTTGGGTAGAAGCTTTGTAACAGGGGCGGCGAAAATACTGAACACACGCTCTCCAAATGCGATACACACGGCAAAGCCAATCCCAATGGCAATCGCAGCCCTTATCAATCGTGCCCTTAGCTCCTCGAGGTGTTCGAGGAAGGACATTCTCCCCTCTTCTACGGCCTGTTCCTCTTCTGCCAACGATCTATCCCTTGTTCTTAATCAGCCTGAAAACCACTTTAGTTCCATCTTCCGGAGACACATAAGAGTAAGTCCCTGAGCATCAACGCCTCGGGCCTCCCACTGAATCCCTTTCTCATCCATTCGCAGCAGACGACCTTCTATGCTGATAGTCTCTCCCGCCATACAATGTCTCGAGAAGGTAATTTCCCCTATTTTGTGGGGAATGAGCACTCTCGTATCTTTATCATTTCTCATGCCCACAAAAAACATCGCAGCTTGCATCAAGGCCTCAAGAAGATAAGGAGAATATTGGTAAAAACTCTTTCGAGGTGGTGCAAAATCATCGTGATCAGGATAGATGAACTGTCCCTTTACGCAATCCTGGCCTGATCCCTTCATCTCTTTGATCACTCTGTACCGCCCCTTCAAGTCCGACCTGTCCTCATACAGATCAATTACTTCCTCACTGTACATGGGCCTCGTCTCAATCTCGTCATCGGTCACTGGAAATCCCGGCAATCCCTCTCCAATCGGGACATCCATTGCTGTCAAATCCACTTTGGCTGTGTAGTTGATGAGAAAATCCTTCAGATTCTCTCCTTTGGGCGACATGGCGCGAGATCTCATCAAAAGCTCGCAGCTCGGACCGTCCTCTTCAGATGGCAGCCTCTTACACCTTATTTCTGTCTCCCGTTGCCATTCAGGAGCACATTCCAACATATCGAGGAATTGAGCATCTCTAACTGCTCGGACCTTCATGTAAGGATACAATAAACGAGTGACCTCCAGGAAGGTTTCAATAACCATTATCGCAGAAACCAACGGGTATTTAACAAATTTGAAGGGCTTGTGATCCGCTATCCACGGGTCTGTGGTTAGGGAAAACATCCGTGACGCAACAAGCTCTCCATCTTTAAGGTCCACCGTACGGATCTCGTCTATCATGGGGAACCGACTTTTATCAGCCACAATGTCTGCAACTAGCAGCTTATCGTCGGGAATCGACACCGTCGTGTAATCAAGGCGCGATGATTCTAGTTGCGGTAAAGTCCTCATGAATAATACCCAGCATCTGTTACTCAAGCCAAACAAAAGCTCTCGTACGAAAAGTTCAGCCAGCTCGTTCACATGCACGTAGCTAGCCCCCATGCGTTTCATGAGGACTTTGATGTCCTCGTTTTCAGCCATTCCTGCTCCCTGGATGGGTGGCAAGTGCAAAGATTTGCATACCATATCATTCCGTTCTGATTGAAGGACGGACATGAATGCCGACATCATACGGTTTGCTGTGGAATAATTGACTTGCCCTGGATTGCCCTGGACGGCCGCTGCTGAAGATAGGCAAACGAACAAACGCAACCCATGGTCACCGAATGCCTTATACAAATTCAAAGCGCCCCGGAACTTAACATCCGTCACGGCAAGAAAATCCTGCCAGGACATCTGTTTTGCGAAGTTGTCTCTCAGAATGCCGGCGCCATGAACAATAGCGCCTATTTTTTCATATCTTCGTAGAATTTCTTTCGCAACTTTGGCTAGTTGGGTCTTATTTGCGACATCGCATCGATAGTACGAAGCCTCTATTCCTTGTGCTCTAAGTTGTTCAACGTTTGCGACTATTTCCAGTCCCTTGGTTAAGGCAGCTCTCTCCTTGACGAGGTCTTCTTCAGAAATGCCGTTTATCCTTTGCCTAATTTCCCCGTCGATCGTCTTAGCAGACGGCAAGCCGTGGCTAAGCAGATTCTTGTAATTCACATCTGGATAAATAGGAGTCGTCCCTAAAAAAACCAGTTTGCAACCGAACTCAGCCAATTTCTGCGCCAACTGGTAGGTAATGCCCCGTGCTCCTCCAGAAAGCACTACAACATCATCTGGACCAAGAGAAAGTACACTTTCCTGGGACAACTCAAGATTTTCAATTTCTCCTGTTACGGTAAAGAGACGATTTTCTTTATAGTAGGTCTCAACCACTTTCTGGTCTTTATTCAAAGCCTGTCTAATAGCGTGCGATAAATTTGTTTCGGAATCTATTGCCAAAACCCGAAATTGCACAGAAGAGAACTCGTGCCCCAGACTTAAAAACATTCCGACTATACCTTGGGAAAGCACAGTAGGTCCCATCGACTGTGCATTTTCTTGGTATATACAAAATGCAAACTTCTTTTGCGGGGAACTTATCAGCCCTTTCATCGCAGAGAAGAGGACTGAGACTACGTGAGTTACGTACTCAGGATCAGCTGAAGAGAAGGCGGAATCACCGTCGAGCACGATCACAGCTCCGGTCAAGTGTTCCAACGAAGACAATCTATCTTGGATTTTTTCATGAACACTCGCCCATTTCTCGGGCAACTCCTCTTCATAAGCCGCTAAAATTTCCGACGAGAGGTCAACCTCTGCTATTTGGACATGGTGTTCGTTCCTGAAGACCTCCTCTATTCTCAGCACAAGTTTTTCGGCTTGGCTGAGTTTCAGGATGGCCACGGTATCCCCTTGCATCAACGAAACATAGTCATCAGGGGAAGGCGCCGTGATCTCAACTTGCTTGAATACTATCCTCCTTAAAGGTTCAAGATTCTCTGTCTCCTCTGTCGGCTCTGGCTTGGGCACCAATTCCGGTAGTTTGGTCTGCGCCTGTTCGCGTTCTCCGGCCTCAGTCCAAGATGGATCCACAATTTCTTTTAATTTAGCAACAATATCTGCAATCGTTCGGACTTCCATAAAGTCTTCGAGACGGATCTTTATCCCAAATTTACTCTCCATGCTGTCCATAATCACTGGCAGACGACTAGATCGTATAGACAGATCTTCCCTAAGATCCATGTCAGGCTCTATCTCTGATCGTTCGTACCCGGTGGCTTCAATTATGAGCTCTATCACTGCTTCTGTGAGCTTATCTGTCCTTGTCGAGGGTGAAACCGTGGCCCCCCGTGCAGTCTCCGCCTTTGACGAACTAACTACCTTAGGCCCCTCTACCGCAGAGCCAGCGGGCAAGGGTTTCAAAGGCAGCGCTCCTGCAAGAGCCGGGAACATTGCCGTTAACGTCGCTTCGAGGTCTTCCTCTCGAAAGTTTGGATCGTGGTCTCTTCGAATGGTATAGAGCAAGGAGGGTTTAAAGAATTTCTCAAATCCCTCCTGTACAAAAGATTCAATAACCGATACTATTGAGTCTGGCACAGATGCAGGAATCGGTAACTGCCCTGCCTGAACAATCGTTGAAACCTGTTTGGGTCCCCTAGAAGGTCTTGGCATGGTGCGATGAGGCTCGCCTGGGAAGACTACAAATTCCCCTTCCACCGGCAAGAGACCCCTAACATATATCTGAGCTACCGATGCTCTAAAAATAGAGGTTTCAGCGGAGGGGAGGCAGGTGTATATGCAATCAGCTTCCGGCAGCGTATCTAGAATCAGGTTGGTGAGGATGTCACGGGGGCCCACCTCAATAAATGTGCGAACACTGAAATCATGCCACAGACTCTCCGCGTTCTGCATCCAGTGAACCGGCGATTCCAAATGAGCCATAATTATAGCCCGTATCTCGTTGGAATCGTCGGGGAAAGGCTTCATAGTGGTATTCGAAACCACAGGAATTTTAGGTGGATGGAACTGTATACCAGACACAAAGGCGTCAAGTTCATCGTGGATGCACCTCATGATGGGTGAGTGAAAGGCCATGCTGACTCTAAGCAATGTGCGTCTGTAACCTTGCGCTTTTAGTTCCTCCCCTAGTTGTTTTACAACCTCTGTGTTGCCGCCGATGACTACCTGCCGTGGAGAATTTATGTTGGTTATATACACATTCTCCCGTCCCTTTATGACCTCTTCCAGATACGCTAGTGGCGCATCGCAAGCCATCATAACCCCGGGATCTATGTTCATCTCGCATGCCTTGTCCATGCAGATGGCCCTCTTGTTAACAATCCGAAAACCGTCCTCGTACGAATAAACTCCGGAAACGCACAGAGCAGTGAGTTCTCCAAGGCTGTGACCAGCTAGAGCCACAGGCTTGATTCCCAAAGCCATGAGATATTTCACTAGCGCAACTTCCATAGTGAATAGAGCTGGCTGCTGCCACCGTGTCTTCTGAAGATCTTCTTCGGTGTCGTAAAACATTAGGTTGAGGATATCAAAATCTGCAACTGCGGCTATCCTGTCCATCCATTCTTTGATCGGAGGAAACGTTTCATATAGTTCTAGCCCCATTCCCGCATAGTGGGATCCCTGCCCCGGAAAAACGAACGCCAGCGGGTTTGGAGGCACATCCATGGGATGGATGTAGATCCCTTGTTTTGCCATCATCCGCAAGTCTTTGTCTGACAGCGGCTTTGCCATGGAGTCTAGGTTGGAAATCAGTGAGAGAGCTTCTTGTTGGCTATCCGCAAGTACTGCTAGGCGATACTTTCGAACTCCAATTTCGGTTGTAAAGAACTGGACTCCAGCAGGCAAAGGAACGTCCAATATCCTCTTTTTAGTGCTGGGTAGTAAAACCGCTACGTCAGGAATAACGTAGTCATAATCATCTACGGCTTCTTCTAATTGCACCACGTAGTTTGAGCCGCCGAAGCCAAAGGCATTGACTTGGAAACGCCTCGGCGTGTTATCCCTAGTCTCCCATTCGGCCGGCTCTGTCAAAATGCGGATGCCCGATCCTTCAAGATGCATAGCCGGGTCTGGTTCTTTGTAGTTAAGTGTAGGCGGATAAGTACCAGCCTTCATGGCCATAATACCCCTTATGAGGCTGTTAACTCCTGAAGCACCTAAAGTGTGGCCTATTTGTGACTTGAAGGAAGTGAGCACTACTGGGGCATCCGGCCCGTAAAAATTCCTCAATGCCAACACTTCTTCTACATCTCCCTGCATGGTGCTGGTGGCATGACATTCCACAAGACCTACACTTTCCGGACCATAAGGCGCATCCTCAAAAGATGCTCTTATGGCTATCTCTTGTGTGATCCTTGACGATTCTACCATTCCGAGGTGATTATTGCTGGCCCCCATTGCAGTAATATAGGCATGAATGCGGGCTCCTCGCTTGCGAGCTACTGATTCTCGTTCAATGACAATCATACCTCCGCCTTCCCCAAGAACCATCCCGTCGCGGGTAGCGTCAAAGGGTCGGCTGTACTCTGAAGGTGGTCGCTCAATCCCGGATAAACCGGCCAAAGCGCCAAGTGCGGAAAACTCGAGGAAGTGCATAGGGGTAAGAGGTTCTTCTGCGCCGCCTATCACCGCTGCATCAATTATTCCGTTTCGGATCATCTCATAAGCGCTAAATAGGGCCACCAATGCTGTAGCGCATGCCGCAGACACGGCGAAACTAGGCCCCATAAAGCCATACTTATTGCAAATGAAGCCGCCAGCAGTACAGTTCAGCCTTCCCAAAAGGGTGGTGTCATCTACCGCTAGGCGACCGTCCCGTATCGCGTCCTCTATCACCTGGGCAGTTTCATCCGATAGCGTCATAACCCCTTTAATGGATTCTACGATCCTATTTGCCGCACTGCGTACGATCATATCCTCTAGCGTGGCTGCAGCCTCGCCGGAATTCTGAGATATGAGCACGCCAATCCTTTCCCGAGGTATATCAGACTCCAAGATGCCCGAGTCTTGGATAGCTTGCTGGGCAAGCCACATGGTGATCCTGGTGGACGCTGTCATAGTGCGGAAATCTTGTGGAGGAATGCCAAGCTCTTTCCTGTCAACCTCGATGTGTTGAAAAGCCCCGACCCTGCAGTATGTCTTTTCTGGCGCCCTTGGCCTCGGATCAAAGAACTTCTCATGGGGCCACTTTGTTCCAGGAACTGGGATTATGCCGCTTTTGAGAGCGATGCACGCAGCCCAAACTTCTTCCGGGCTGTTTCCTAGGGAATTCACTATGCTCATCCCCGTTATAGCTATACGTTCCTTGTCTCCTGCAGCGCGAACATAAACCCTCTGAGAGGGTGCTTCCGCCTGAACTCCCGTTACAGACTCCTTCTCAGCCAAGCTTTTGCTTATAGGCCCGACGTAAGGAATTCCTTGCGGAAGAGCACCTTCTGCTAGTTCTTCGTGAACTTCCTTGCAGGAACGAGTCTTAGAGAGTACACCTGCGCATGCGCCGCTCATGAATTGCCCTTCTCTCAAGCATGTTTCCTCATCTAAAACAGCTCCTGTGGCCCTATCTACGCATCTAGCCGCAATAAACAAACTACCTGCACTCGCTTCTTCGATCTGTCGCCTAAAGGTCTGTTCATCCGTAGCCCCCGCAGCGAAGTCTCTTTCCAGACTGCACACAGCTTCTATTTTCGGAGTCCTCAGAGAGCGGACCCTTAGACCTGTTGCCTCACCTGTAACTACGGTCCCACCCGGCTCAGAGCTTAAAATCATCCTCTGGTACAAAGGCGAAAGCGCGCCCGTTTCCACGATATCGTTTGTTGTGAGATAAAGTGTACCTACCTGAATTGCATCTGCACCCAGCATGGCAGCTAAAAAAGCCGACTCTCGGTTGCTAATCCCCCCAGCAAGGATCACAAAACGGCCTTCAAAGAGTCCAGCGTCTTGTTCTTTTTTCTCCATCACCATTTGAGCAATGGTAAAAGTAGAATGCTCTCCGACATGCCCTCCTGCCTCGTTGCCTTCGCAGATCACAAATCGAACTCCCGAAGAAAATGCTAGTTCCAGCAATTGAAGATTTGGCGCTATGTATATTACTTCTATCCCCGCTTGGAGCAATTGTTTTGCATGTGAAGGTTCACCTGCGGCTATCACAGCGAAACGCGGCTTCAATTGTAATATCCATTCAAGCTGCTCATCTCTAAATGGATTTTCCTGGAGGGTTATGACATTTACCGCAAAAGGTTTCTGCGCCATCAAAGTGCTAAGTTTGCCTAGTTTATCGTTTAAGACTGATGATGGCATGAGCCCCAGGGCTATGGTTGGTAAGGCACCCGCTTCAGCCACACGGAGGGCAAACTCGGGAACGTCAGTAATCCATGACATAGCCCCTTGCACGATGGCATATTGCGTCCCCATCTGAGTCAAAATCGTACCTTGAACAAAAGCACGCTCTCTATTTTTAGATTCCGCCAGAAAAGTGTCGATGGCTAACATGAATCGCTCAATAGCTTCCTCAGTCTCGTAGCCAAATCTATTGACAAAAGACTGAGCAAAACAAGCCTCCACACCTACTGGAATAAGCTCATCTCTTGAAAAATGACTCGTTAAAGGAGAAACTAACTCCGATACAATCTTCTGAACAAACGCATAGCGCTGTTCGTCTGAAATCTCGTCCTGACAAAGTGATCCGCTGTATTCCTTAAGTTTTTTTACCGCTACTGAATTCCCTTTATTAAACACCCGGCAAGGGGCGCCCAGGTTAAGTCCAATTATTTCTGTGTGCTCTGGCCTCAGTTTGGCAATTTTCTGCTTAACATCCCCATCCGCATTTACCAGATCAGTCAACCAGTGAAGACTCTCAAATACGATTTCATTGATACCAACTGACAGCAAGGCCGCGGCTGCTCTGGCTGTTCCTATCCCTCCCCAAACACTCAGTAACGGCTGAGCCGAAGAATCTGAAGTTATTTTCTTCACGGCACTAAGCAAGGGAAGCAGATTTTCCGTGCTCACAAACCCCGAGGCTTCTGATCCTTTGAGTACTATATCAATGCCGTGGGGATAGAGATTAAGTATTTCTCTGATGAGTCTCAAATCCCCTGTCACCATGTGACAAGTGCATTGTCCAGACAGAGAATCCACGGATTCAAAGATTTCCGCAAGAGAGCAGCCTAGATTGTAAGAATTTAGTTCTAGCCATATCGACTTTATGCCTGTTTCTATAAGAAAACTCGTGAATCCCTCTGAGGCGATTTGAGCGCTCGATACTTTGACCCCAGTTATGTTTCCATCAATATCTGCACGGATGAGTGTCGCAGCAGCCTCATCCAAATCTTCTGCCGTCAAATCGCATATTGCTCTTGTATTTGTCCTTCTACACATGTCAATGACGGCGGATTTCATATCACAGAGCCGCCACACAAAAGCTAATGAGGGTAATCCTTTTCCCATAGACACGATCTCCCACAAGAATTGACCAAAAATAGCCTTTTAGTATATCACAAAAGACCGTTTAGAGTATGTTGTCGCCTTTAAATATGACAATACTGCCCGAAAATGGGCGAAGCTGGTCCCTTTCCTTACGAGTACCAGCCACTAAGCTTCTTAACATGAGATTCCCAGTACATCCGGATACTGGCATATCATATTTTTACGATGATACAAAGTAGCCCTGATTTGGGAACGTTTTTAATACCTTAGTATGGGGGTTGCCAATTTGGAAGATGCTTGTGTAACTTGTATGTTACAATCTGATGTTATATCCCTTAATCTTCTACTATGGTTTTTTTACTGTGTGCAAAAAACAAGGAGTTGCTAACCATGAATACCGTGGACATTATACCAGTCGAAAACTCCAAACAAATGAAAGAGTTCATAGAGCTTCCTTGGAAGATCTACAGGAACTATCCTAACTGGGTCCCCCCCTTAAGAAAATATATACGAAGGCTTTTAGATACCGAATCTCACCCCTACTGGAAATTTGCATCTCGAAGACTCTTTCTAGCTCGACGCGGAAGCGAGACGGTAGGGCGTATAGCGGCAATTGTGGACAAAAATTTCAATAGATACCAAAAGACTGGCGCAGGCATCTGGGGCTTTTTTGAGTGTGAAGACGACCCTGAGGCCGCTGGGGCATTGTTTTGTGCGGCGGGTGATTGGGTAGCTTCGCAGGGCATGACCTATTTGTTAGGACCATTCTGCCCCTCCACGAACTATGAAATTGGTATGCTTATTCAGGGTTTTGAACACTTTGCCACATTTATGATGCCTTTCAATCCTCCTTATTACGTTGATCTAGCTGAAAAATGTCAGCTAGTTAAAGAAAAGGACCTTTTGTCATTCATAGTGGACCGCAGTTGGGAATATCCAGAATGGATGCTTCGAATAGCAGATAAACTTAATAAAGACAGTCGCTTCTCGGTAAGGACTCCATCTCGGGCTACAGATAGGGTCGAAGACGTGGTCGCTCTCATTCGAAACATTTACGACGAATGCTGGGCCGAAAATTGGGGCTTTGTTCCAGCAACAGACGAGGAAGTTAAGGAGATGGCGCGAGAGCTCGAGAGGATTGCCGATGAAGACCTTATATTTTTTATATACTGTAATGACGAGCCCATAGGCGCAGCTCTTATGGTCCCCGATGTTAACCCGTTGCTAAAACGTTTGAATGGAAAAATAGGACTACTTGGTATGTTGAAGTATCTCATTTACCGAAGGGAAATTAGAGGGGTGAGAGGTCTTCTCCTAGGTATCAAAAAAGAGTATCAAGACATGGGCATACCATTTTTTCTGCTTTACCACGCCTTGAATAAAACCAAACAAAAACAACAGTATCAGTATCTAGAACTGGGCTGGAACCTCGAAGATAACCACGACATCAACCAACTCGAAATGGACGGGGGGGCCAAGATGTTCAAAAAATATCGAATTTACAGAAAAACTCTTGCCGATAGATGGTGATTTTTACCGTGTTAAAACCGAGACAGGCCTTTAGGAGGACTGTAGTGAAAGGTTCGACCACGGTTACAGGTTTACAGGAGGGAATGTATAGTCTTTGCTAGCATATCTAGAGACCGTATGTTATGTCCGGGCAGGAAGAAGTCGATATATGGCAGAGCTGTTTTCATACCTCGGCACGTAGGTTCGTATCCACTGCCACCTAAAAGAGGATTAATCCACATCAACTTGTAGCAGCGCCTGCGAAGTCGTGCCATTTGCTTATCCAACTCCCGAGGATCACCTCTGTCCCATCCATCAGAATAAATTACGACTATGCTAGATGTGTCAGACACTTTTGTTTCTCTCATGGCATTGAAATGCGACAGGCATTCTCCTATGCGAGTCCCCCCACCCCAGTCTGTGGCTAATTTACTAATACTGTCCATCGCGCTGGAAAATGGGACTTTTTTTAACAGGTCAGTAATCCGGTGCAGACGGGTCGCAAAAACATACGTATCCACACGAAAATGGACGCGCTGAAATTCTTTTATAAAGGTCAACATAAATCGCAAATAGGGGTCCATAGATCCGCTCACGTCACATAGAAAATATATCCTCTTGATTTTCAGCTTTCTTTTCAATCTCGGTAGTTCAAACGTCTCCCCTCCATATTTAAGGTTTCTCCTGAGCATTTTTCGAAAGTCTATCCAAAATCCCGTTGCAGTGTTTGCCTTCTTATAACTAGGATTTCGGACTAAAGACTGGATGATTGCGCGAATAAGCCGTGAAAGCTGAGCGTCTTTTTCAACCGGAATGCCTGCAAAATCCTGTCGTCTCAAGGTCTCTATAGGTGAATAGAGGCAATACGGCCTCTCGTTCCATGCATGTTGTTCCTGGGAATATGAGGTGCCTGTATCGCCGGCAAATAAAGCTAGGGCAGCTGCCGCTCCGTTATCGTTTGCCATAGCTTGGTCGAAGGCTGACTTATTAGGCTGTTCATGCTCTTTACGTATTGTTTCCAGCGACCAGAATTGATAAAACAACTGGTCAAATAGCATTACGTCTTCAGCGTGTTTCACAAATGCTGATCTTAAAACAGCGCAAAAATCACCTCTATTTTTTACCCCTACCTCTGTGACGGCCTGTAGTGCAGTAATAATGTCTGGTAATGATATAACAAATCCGTGATTTTTTAAGAAGTGTGCATAGGAGAGTATGGTACAGTACAGATTATCAGATTTCATGCTAGATGCTCTGTTCACACTGATATTTGTAAGTTGATGGGATTATCTGACAGTCTAACCTTAGGAGGCAATGTTTTATATGTCTTGTATGTTGTTTGTTTCTCTAAGCTTCTGTCGAGATGGATCGGTTTTATGGCGGCTAATACCTTGACCGGTTAGTTCAATTTGAATCGCGTTCAGGCCGCGATGACTAAGTCAGCTTCCGACTCCTGCCAAGGATGAAGGGGCCTAGAGTTATCTCTATCCCGAGCGAGGATCCATGTTCCTAAATTCCCTCTATCGCCGAAGTCACACACCAAAACATCTACAGAATTCGTCTGTAATTTGGAGAATCCGCAACATATATGATTAGCCACCACTAGTGATCATGTGCCTGTTTATGTTAATGTTTGATTCTTAATTATAATTATAACGCCATCCCCGCTCTTCTTCGACATCCATTTCGTGGCAAATCACGTTCACCCGATAAGGTTAGCCGAAGTTGGCCCAAGGTTTTGATCAATCCTCCGGATCAAATTTATCCAACCTCACTCTTCTCCCAAGGATTAAACGCCACACGTTGCCAATAATGATTCACGAAATGCCCTGTTTTCCCAGGATTCATCAAAGAGCATGATGTCCTCTCTATGTTTCAGGATGCACCCCAATGTTTCTTCGATCGTACGTTCGTCGAGTGAATCTTTTTCAAGTGCCATAAGCGCTTCTGCCCAATCTAATGTTTCCGCGACTCCCGGGCGTTTCAAAAATTCTTGTGTCCGTAAATGGCTCATAAAAGCTGCTACTTGCCTAGAAAGCTCTTGAGAAATACCAGGGATACGCGCCTGGATAATCTCCATTTCTCTTTGCTCACTCGGATAGTCGATCCAATGATAAAGGCATCTTCGTTTCAATGCGTCATGAATGTCTCGTGTTCGGTTTGATGTCAAAATTACCAGAGGGCGTTTTAAGGCTTTCAAGGTGCCGATTTCGGGAATTGTTATCTGGAATTCAGACAGCACTTCTAGGAGTAATGCCTCGAATTCTTCGTCAGAGCGGTCTATCTCATCAATGAGTAGCACTGGCGCTTTATCTCGGCTGCACAAAATCGCAGCCAGCAAAGGGCGTTTAATGAGAAATTCTTGGGAAAAAATCGTATTGGCAATAGCTTGAGGTCCCTCCCCACATTGCTCTGCCATTTTTATGGCTAAGATTTGCCGCGGGTAATTCCATTCATAAAGAGCGTGATTAGCGTCAAGCCCCTCGTAGCACTGAAGTCGTATAAGTTCAGTTTCCAATATTCGCGACATTGCTACTGCGGTTTCTGTTTTCCCGACACCTGGTTCGCCTTCCAGGAACAGGGGTTTTTTTAAACGCCAAGCTAGGAAAAGGGCTGTCGCTAAAGAGCGATCAGCTAGATAGCTTTGGCCCAACAGAGCCTCTTGTACTGATTCAATGGAGTTTAACATCTGTACTCTCGTGAATTTTCACGTGTGATTGCTTCCACAGCCCTCTCAAGAACGTCAACAGCCTTTGCTAAATCATCTGGAGTGTGATCACTCATCAGTGTAAACCTGAGTCTCGCAGTTCCTTCAGGGACTGTAGGATAGCGTATGCCTTGCGCAAAGACACCGCGTCTCAAACATTCCTTACTAACTCTCATTGCTGCGTCTGATTTGCCTAATATGATGGGAACGATGTGACTGGGTTGGCCCGGAATAGTATCCGAGAGCAAACAAGACTTTGTGAGAAGACTATGAAAATTCTCGGCATTAGCTTGAAGTAGCTGCCTCCTTTGTGCTCCCTCTAAAGATTCTATAATCTTTAGCCCTGCCAATGCAGCCCCCATTGTAGCCGGCGTAGGGGCTGTTGTGTAAATTAGAGAACGAGATGTATTGACTAGGAAATCAATGAGTCGCCTCTCCCCAGCAACATAAGCCCCAGCAGCCCCCACCGCCTTTCCTAACGTTCCCATTTGGATGTCAGGCATAATGCCCAATTCTCCGGCCAAACCTGTCCCGCGGGGCCCTCGAATTCCTGTAGCATGAGCCTCGTCCACCATAAAAAAGGCTCCCCAACGACGGCAGACAAAGTTCAAATCTTTTAGCGGAGCCGCATCGCCATCCATGGAAAATACAGACTCCGTAACTAACAGTTTTCTGCGTCCGGCATAATTTTTCAGCGCTTTTTCGGCGTCATCCACGTCACAATGTTTATAGACGTAAACACGTGCCCTCGATAACCTGCATCCATCTATAATACTTGCATGATTGAGTTCGTCGGAAACTATAAGGTCTTGTTCATCCATTAACGAGGAGATAATGCCAATATTGGCCTGATAACCACTGCCAAAAACTAAGGCAGATTCCGTCCGTTTCCACTGCATTAAGAATGCCTCAAGGTTACGAAACGTTTCATTGTTTCCTGCTATCAATCGCGATGCTGTGGAACCGGCACCATATCGTCTCGCCGCTTCAGCAGCGGCCTCTATCACCTTTGGGTGACCAGCTAATCCTAGATAATTGTTTCCCGAAAAATTTAATGCCGTATGCCCGTCTATCGTAAGGACACGCCCAGGCATACCTGACACCTTGGGCATGGATCTCAGCAGACCTCTTTCTTCAATGGTCTTGAGTTCCTCTTGCCATTTAACCATTCTGGAAGCTGCCTTAACAGAAGCACAGCTACGATTAATCCTCATTGAAACCATTTCCTAAAAGCTCTGCAAAACAAAAATTGCTAGCTCGCCCGCTAAAGCTGTCAGGCGTTTCTATAGCTAAGCGAAATGTCTGGTTGTCCCTCTCCAATATTTGGGTAGAATAAATCTACCTTGTTATTGTAACGTAATATTTATAGCACATGAATGCCGCAGGTAAAGCTTGTACCGATGCATCCCTAACATTTGTGTTGACAGGCAAGTGAATACAGCTTATTTTCCGGCGTTGGTAACCAAAGTCAACGCCTTGTGAAAACCTGCATACCAGGTTTGCCGTTAACAGGAGATTAGTTCAAACATCACTGTGCTATCGTTAGCACGATTCCAGGTCGAGTAATGTCTCCTCAATTCTGGAAATCGTAAGTAACAGGAAGGAGAAAAGCTCCATGAAAAAATTGTGGCTCATAGGGGTGCTTTGTTTTGTGGCTTTTGCGCTTTCGCAACCATGCTGGCTCTTTGCCCAGGATGCTATTCTGGTGGGAGTGCCAACTTCTTTGACAGCCATAGAAGGAAGGGAATCCCTCAAGGCTGTGCAGATGGCAGTTGACGAAATAAATGCCAAGGGCGGGGTTGCTGTTGGTGCGAAAAAGCTACCGATCAAGATAGAGACTATTGACCTACGGGATTCTTCGCCGGGCGTACCCGTGTCCGAGGCTCTACTAGGCCTGGAAAAAATAATAACTGAGAAAAAGGTGAATGCTATAGTAGTGGGGCCGTTCCGTTCAGAAGCGCTGCTTGCTGGAATGGACCTGCTAGCAAAATACAAGGTACCTATGCTAGGTACCATAGCCATGACCCCTAAATCAGAAGAGCAAGTCAAGGCCGAACCTGACAAATACAAGTATTGCTTTAGGGTCTGCTTAAACGCTCGTTACTTGGTTGGTTACTTGGCCCAATCCATAGCGAATCTCCAGAAGGAATTCGGGTTCAAAAACATCTTTGTCATGTACCAAGATGTGCTATGGGCTAGGACCACCGGAGATTTCACTGCCAAAACATTGACCGAGAAAATGGGATGGACCTCTTTAGGCGTGGAGGCTTATCCAACTGGTGCCTCTGACTTTTCGGCCGGGCTTATCAAGGCCAAGACCAAGAACGCAGAAGTTATATTGCCGGTTTTTGATATGCCTCAAAGTGGCATTCTCTTGAAACAGTGGCAAAGTATGAAGGTTCCAGCCCTTATGGCTGGATTCATATCTCCTATGGCCGGTCCAGGAGCTTGGAAGACCTTTGAAGGGAAAATAGGAGGACTTCTTAACTCTTGCTTCGAATTGGGCAGCGCTATTCCTGCTGCCAAATATCCCCCGGCGACAAAATTCTACGACGACTATATGAAAAAATATGGTGCCCCCATGGAAGCCGGTCACGGACCCGCTCCCTCTTATGATTCAATTTATATCTTGGCCGAGGCCATTGAAAGAGCTGGGTCCTTAGACCCTGACAATGTGGTCGACGAAATTAAGAAGACAGACAGGCAGGGAGTAATAGGAAGGATCAAATTCGACGAAGGGAATCAGGTTATATACGGGGATGATCCCACAAAAACAGCAATGGGGTGTATCTTTCAGTGGACAGAAGATGGAAAAAGGGTGATCGTCTTTCCAGAATCTATAGCTGAAGGTAAAGTAAAACTGCCCGACTGGGTAAAAGTCTCTAAGTAGTTTTTCGGGTCATTTCTATTAGGAGAAAGCCTGTTGCTCGAAGTCACCCTTATATACGGTTTTATCAACAGTGTCATTCTGGCACTTGTAGCGCTTGGATTTAACCTGACTTTTGGCATAAGCGGCGTCTCTAATTTTGCCTACGGTGCTCTTTACATTCTATCTGGATACACGGTGTGGATTCTGATTAACCAATTCTCAGTGCCATTCGCAGTGGCAGCCCTGTTATCAGTCATTGGGACCGGCATAGTGGGAGCCCTGCTGTATAGGTTAGTTCTGTTGCGGGTGCGGGGACAAGTTATCTCGGAAGTCATTGCTACTTTTGGCGTTGGCCTAGCGATACTAGAGTTGTTTCGCTTCCTCGGTTTTACAGGTCACGAATATACTCTCCCGCCATTTAGCGACGGAGCGATACTCATAGGCGACACTTACGTCGATCACCAGCGCCTATGGATCGTGGTAGCAGGCATTGCCATAGCTGTGGCGCTTTATTTCTTTACTCATTATACGAAGGTAGGTTTGGCATTCAGGGGTATAGCTCAAGAAGAAAAGACCGCATTATCATTAGGGATTAATTCAGACTACATGGCTGGATTGAGTGTCGCATTTGGTTCGGCATTAGCCGCAGTTGCTGCCATTCTAGTTTTACCTAGAGGAACAATTTCAGTTAACGATGGGTATGAAGTATTGATTAATGCCTTGGCCGTCTGCATAGTTGGGGGACTTGGAAGCACTCCAGGGGTAATATTGGCATCCTTTATCATCGGATACGCCCAAATGATCACGGATGTCTTCAGTGGTCCCCATTGGAAAATGATCGTCTCTCTCGTAGCCATCTTTGCTATCCTCGTCGTTAAGCCGTCGGGATTGTTTGGGAAACAAAAAGAACTGGAAGAGAGAATATAGTTATAACTACTTGGCTTTCTTACATGAACCTTTGATTAGGTCAAGTTGAGCTTGTAATGGCGCAAAAAAGAAAAGAGAGAATAGATCGCGGTATCAAAGCTAGAGCCGAAGACATCTTCGCTTTAACCTCATACCGCGAGATGCTCTACTTGGCTGTCCCGCCTGCGATTCCGGTCTTACTCCTTGTTTTGCTACCTCTTATACTACCCTCGTATTGGCAAAAGGTGTTCATATCTACCGCTATTTTTGCCTTGTTGGCCATGAGCTGGGACTTTTTAGTCTCAGTAGGTATGGTCTCCTTGGGGCAGGCCCTTTTCTTTGGTCTCGGAGCTTATGCTTCAGGGGTGTTGGATCACTATTTCAGGTTGCCAGTTTGGCTAACCATCCCATTGGCCACAATCCTTGGAGGTCTTCTGAGCACTCTATTTTTGTTACCAGTACTTCGCCTCAGGGGGGTTTATTTTTCTATGGTAACCCTGGTGGTGCCCCTCATGTTCGAGCGAATCATAGAAGCAACAGGCATCTTTGGAGGCACAGAAGGACTAACTCGGCTTCAACCCATAGGAAATGCGTGGCTAGAATTATATATTGTAGGGATAGCCGCCCTAGCCGTACTTTTTGGGTTCCGCCGCCTTATGACTTCTGACTATGGACTGGTATTGAAGGCCGTACGTGACAACGACAGAGCAGTTATGGGGGCAGCTCTCAACATCTATTGGTTGAAAACACAAGCCCTCTTTATCACAGCGAGCATAGGAGCTTTCTGCGGCGCGTACATGACTCACCTTTACATGTTTGTGGGAATGCCAGCTTTTGCACTTGACTACTCTATCCTGCCCATAGCCTCAGCAGTAGTAGGCGGTATGGGCACATTCGCAGGCTCTTTTCTTGGCTCTTTCCTCCTGGTTCCTCTTTCTGAAGCCCTTCGCGGCCTTGGTGGCCTAAGGACAGTTATTTATGCCATGTTTCTTGTGGTATTTATAGTGGCCTTGCCTGAGGGGATTTTTCACTACTTGCAAAGGAAATATCAGCAATTCGAGCGCTGGGTGGACGTCGAAAAATAACTGATGAGCCAGGAAGACTTTACTAACAGCCTTTGTGGGGCGAGATCGGATTGTATGCATTCTGACACCCATGTAGAAAAAATTCTGGAGGTACGGGAGCTGAGCAAGCGCTTCGGTGGTGTGCGCGCAGTTGACAATATAAGCTTCCATTTGTACCAAGGAGAACTGTTGGGCATAATTGGACCCAATGGCTCTGGCAAAACCACCCTTGTTAATCTCATTACAGGTTTTGTTCATCCCGATTCTGGAAAGGTGATGTTCCGTAATCAAGACATTACCGGATGGATGCCGTACAAGATAGCGGCCTTGGGGATTGCTCGTACGTTCCAGATGGCACGGCCTTTTACCGGTTTGCCAGCATTCAAGAACCTTATTATACCACTTTTTTCACATCGGGTACGCAAACTAGTGGGCGGCAAATACGGAGATAGGGACGCTGTTGCCAAGGACCTTTTAGAAGAAGTGGGCTTTGAAAGGGACTCCGCCGTTATCACAAAGGCCGCCGGCAGTCTTCCCCATGGTTACCTTAAGCGCTTGGAGTTGGCTAAGTGTCTGGCCTTGAGAGCCGAGTTAATCATTCTCGACGAATTGTTTTCAGGCTTGAGTATCGCTGAATTAGCCAGCATTTTACCTATTATCGAGAAGCTGTTAGCAGAAGGAAAGACCATTGTTATGATTGAACACAGGTTACGCGAACTTTTCAAGATAGCATCCCGCGTCGTGGTTTTGAACTATGGGTCAGTGATAGCAGAAGGCAAACCCGCGGAGGTAATGGAGAAGGACGATGTAAAGAAAGCGTATCTCGGGACAGAAGACTAAGATACGCAAACTGCGAGTTCGGAGAAGCTCAAGCTAGTTGACGGTTATTTGAAGGCTACCATTTTAGAGGAAGCCACATTTGGACGGCTTTAGCAGAATCCACAAAGCCAAAACCATACTGCTGTTATCATATATTCTTGCAAGACACTGGCGCACAACGAATGGGATCAGGGAACAAAAAGATGGTACTAGAAGTAAGTAATCTAATGGTTTTTTACGAAAACGCGCTTGCCTTGAATGATTTCAGCATGCAGGTGGAGAAGGGGACGATAGTCGGTGTGTTCGGTTCAAACAGCGCCGGTAAAACAACACTCATGAATACCATTTCTGGTCTCATCATTGATACAAAAATAAAAGAGCAGCGTAAAGGTGGGGAACGCATCACCCTATACGGGAGCATCATTTACAATGGAGAGGATATCACAAACTTGCATCCGAGTGAGCGTGTCAAGAAGGGTCTTGTTCTTTGTAGAGAAAGGCACCCCATCTTCCCAGAGTCAGACCTGCTTGAAAATCTTAGGATCGCTGGTTATCTTAGAAAAGGATCAGAAGTAAAAGAAATGGTGGACTACGTCTTAAACCTTTTCCCAACCCTGGTCAAACTCCGTCGCAGAAAAGCTGGCTTCCTTAGCGGTGGTGAGCAGCAAATGCTGACCCTGGGGATGGCCCTCATGATCAAGCCAAAACTCCTCTTACTGGACGAACCTCTCTTGGGGCTGTCTCCTCTCATGCAAAAAACACTCGTAGATGCCGTTAAGAAAATACAAAAAGAAACGTCTCTCACCATTGTTGTGACGGAACAATTTGCTCGACCCTTGCTCCCCGTAATTGACCACGGCTATGTCATCGAAAATGGCATGCTAGCCATGACAGGAAGCGGACAGGAACTCATGGAAAATCCAGAGGTAAGAGCCGCATACTTTGGGGTATAATGCAAAAGCTATCCCATAAGCGAACCCAAGACATTGTATAAAAGAGAGCTTAACGGAATTCTTTGGACATGAATCCAGCAGATTGCAACAACCTGTTCGAATCTTTTAAGGCCATTTCGGGAAAATATCCCGAAAAGACGGCGTTATATTTCCTTGGCACTCGATATTCTTATGTCTATTTGAAAGAGCTTGCTGAACGCTTTGCCGGGGGATTGGCAGGTCTTGGTCTCGAGAGTGGGGATCGAGTGCTCATGTATATCCCTAACTCAATTCAATTCGTAGTATCATGGCTGGGTTTGCAGCGCTTGGGGTGTGTACCTGTGCCAATCACACCCATTTACACGACCAGGGACGTTAACTACATCTTGAATGATACCGAGGCTAAGGCTGTTATCTGCGCCGACAGGAACTACGGTTACGTAAAACAAGCCTTGGAAGGCACCTCAGTAACTAGGGTCATTGTTACAAATATAGCTGACCTACTACCTGCCTGGAAAAAAATCTTTGGAGTTCTAGCAGACAGAATTCCCAGCGGTAAATTTGAAAAGGGTGGGTTCGTACACTCTTTCAAGTCTTTGCTCAAAAAAGGAAGCAAATCCTTACCCACAATTGCTGTTGGCAGGTCTGACATAGCGGAGATTCTCTTTACCGGCGGTACGACAAAGCACCCTAAGGGTGTGCCCATCAGTCACGGTCTTTTTCTCGTCTCTGCTACGGAACAGCTTGCGGTTAGAGACCCTTTGTTCGAGAGCCATAATGATGTTATTCTGGGCGGTGCACCGTTGTTTCACATTCTTGGTCAAACTTGCAGCCTGGCGACGATCCTGGTGGGCGGTGGCACCCTTATCCTGTTGCCCAAGGTCAATCTAGATGCCATTTTCGATTCAATCGAGACAATGAAGGCTACTTCACTCATTGGTGTTCCCGCATTTTATCGAATGATTCTGGAACACGACAGGTTGGACCAGTACGACTTGTCCTCCCTGCGTTATTGTTTTTGTGCTGGAGACGTTCTGCCAGAAGAAGTCGCCAATCGTTGGAAAAATCGTTTCGGGCTGTCAATATATCAGGGTTATGGAGCCACAGAAACATGTGGCGGCATAGTTCTCAGCCCCACGGATAGGCCCAGTCCACCATTGAGCATGGGCCTGCCTCTTCCGAGTAAGACAATAATGATTGTTAATCCCGATACCTTAGAGCCGGTCCAGGGCGAACAACCTGGCGAACTCCTAGTATCCTCCCCAGAGATGGTAACCTCATACCTCAATAAACCTGAGGAGACAGCAAAAGCGTTCGTACACATAAATGGCAAGCTGTGGTACCGAACGGGAGACATCGTGCGTAGGGATGAAAAAGGATACCTTTACTTTGTGGATCGTACAGTTGACACAATAAAACACAAAGGTTATCGAATATCAGCTAGTGAAATAGAAGCTGTCTTGCAGGAACATCCTGCAGTCATAGAATCGTGCGTTGTGGGAGTGCCCGATCCCCAAGTTGGAGAAAGAATAAAGGCGTTTGTAGTCCTCAAGAAGGACATAAAAGGAGTCACTGGCTACGATCTTATAAAATGGTGTCGCAAACGACTGGTAAATTACAAGATACCCCAATACATCGAATTCAGAGATATGCTCCCCAAATCAAAGGTGGGAAAGCTGCTCCGAAGAGAGATAAGGAGCGAGGAGAAAAAAAGGTTGGAAACCTGATTTCTCGCGATATCTATCTCACACCAGCGGGATTACTCTCAAGCCTTAGTGTAAATCGTTCAATAACACCGCAACCTCTGCCTCGTCACACCTGCGTGGCTAATTCGAGCAAGGAACAGTAAGTCATAATTTTAAGGATCTTTTTGCACGGTTGACCGATGGCGCTTGCTTCAATATTGACTAGAAACAGGTTGGTTTTTTTGCAAGGCGTATTTTGTCTTTTACTAGGGCCGCTTGTGCTAGGAGGATGTGGCGCTAAGCATGTGAAAAAAGGCATCCCTTTCGATTTAGATCAAGTGTTTCCCGGGATATTTGCTACTGAAGTCGAGACGCCTAAACAAAAAGGCCTCAGGCTCGTCAAGGAAAAGGATTACGAAGCCGCGATAGAAAGTTTCAAAAACTATGTGTTGCAGCATCCTGAGGATTTCTTCGGCTTTAACGCGATTGCCGTGTGCTACAAAAACCTGGGTGATAGCACTAAGGCCATGCAAAACTTCGAGCGAGCGCTGGAGTTTGTAAATAGTCCAGAGGAGAGAGCCAAAGTACTTGCAAATATAGGCAACATGTACAATGCATCAGGCAAGTATCAAGTCGCTCTAGGGTATTTCAAAGAAGCCTACAATGAATCACCTGAAAATCCAATGTACCTTATTCTTATAGCAAGAACCTTTATCCACCTCGACGAACTCCAGCGTGCCCGGAAGGTTGTTAACACTATCGAGCAAAATATTGGGGATCTCACCAAATATGAACGAGAAGAAGACAAAGGTCTGGGGCATTATCTCTTAACCCAGGTGTACATTGCGTTGAGCGAAGAAGAAAAGGCATTCGAGACTCTACGCAAGGCCTTCAAAGCCAATCCAAGCCGGTTTATCCAGAGATTTGAGGCAGACTCTTCAGATCAGACTAGCCTTTTTTTCACCATAAGAGACGATGGTCGTCTCAAAAGGTTGATTCGTGATTTTGCTAAGCATAGCACTTCTTGAAATCATCTGGACAATTTTGATTGATTAATGATAATTGCAGTTGCAATATGTGGAGTTGTGTCAGTAAGAAAATCGCCCCGATTTATATCTGCCAAGGACTGCGATGACATCAAAGTACGCCGAGTTGTTTGACAACTGTGACCTATTCTACTGGGAGCTTGATTCAGACCTTAATGTTGTTTTCGCCAGTAACCGTATGAAAGAAATTTTCGGGGCTGCAGAAGGGAAGCGTTGTTCTGATTTGGCGGTCTGTGTTCGAGAAGATTGTTTGACTTGCTCTATCAGACAGGTCTTGGTCGGCGAGCCAAAGGCCGAAATGGAAACCATGGTGCGGACACAACAAGGGGAAACCAAGTGGATTAGACATTGTGTTTTCCCCCTATTCAATGAGAATGGGATAATTACGGGGGCAAGAGGTTTATTTATAGACATCACAGATTACAAGAAGTGTCAGGAGTGGTGGCAATATTCCGAACGCCATTATCGTAACTTGATAGAAGAAGTCCCGGACGTTATTTTTGCCTTGGATCAATGCGGTAATTTCAGTTTCGTCAATACCCAAGTGGAAAACCTCCTTGGATACCCCGTGAACAGTATTCTAGAGACACCCTTCCGAGACTATGTGGACCCAGACCACGTCGAACGCTTGGAGAACCTGCTCACTCTTGCACCAGAAAGCGTTTGGGATGAAGAAATAGCCGTAGTAGCTGCCTCAGGCGATAAAAAAATCACACGGATACGTTGCAAGGGAGTCTATGATGAAAATGGTATTCTCGTGGAAATAGATGGAGTAATGAGGGATCGTACTCTGAATAAGACGTTGGAAGAAGAATTAAAGGCGTCCAAAGCGGCTCTGATTGAAAAGATAAAGATTATAGACGATCTCTACGAACACATTGTCCAGTCGGGCAAATATAAAGCAATAGAGGAACACACTGCGGAAGTCGCTCACGAACTTAGACAGCCCCTCGCAATTGTCGGAGGTTTTGCCCGCCGTCTCGAACGACAGATAAGTTCCGAGAATAAGCCGGATTTAGACAGACAGAGACAATATCTCGGAATAATAATTTCTGAGATTCAACGTCTGGAAAAGATATTGGATCGACTTGTCGATTTCACCAAAAGGAGTACCATAGCCAAACGGCGGGTCGATCCAAATGAACTTATAGAATATATTATAGGTATTACTCAATCACGAATGGCCGAGAAGAGTCTTGAGTTAGTACTCAATCTTGGAAGCGAGGTCGGTGAGATACCGATTGACCCGGGTCGTTTCCAGCAGCTTGTTCTAAATTTGATGACCAATGCCATTGAGGCATCGCCTGTTGGCGGAAAGATTCACCTGACCACCGGTATTTCTATCCCGAGTGACAAGGCCCTGCGAGTAGGCCAATTTGGAGTCACTGGATTCTTTGAAATGAAGATGCGCAACAATGGTCCTGCAATTCCTCCGGAGGCTTTGAAGAAGGTTTTCAATCCTTTTTTTACCACAAAGCAGCAAGGAACAGGGCTTGGCCTGACGGTATGCAAGAAAATCGTTGAAGACCATTCTGGATCTATTTCAGTAAAATCTGACGACAAGGGAACTGTGTTCACAATCTGGCTTCCGTTGAGTGATATGCCAGCCGAATAGGTATGATTGCGGTTAACCACAATTATTTTTACCCGCCTTGTTCGGCGGTTGATGTTGTTTGGCCTACGTGACGCGCTAACGAGACAATCTGGGAAAATTATTTTTTAATGACAGGAGCAGCTCGGCAGAAAACAACAAAGGTGCCATCAATGCCGATATTCTTTGACTTCACGATCTTTTTCTTTTAAAGTAGCCTAACCTGACCGGGGGTTTTCGCGGTGATCCATCACCTGAGCAATATGAAGTCTAGTACAAGCCATTCTCATGAATTCAAACCAAGGAGGAGAGAAAAATGAGAGGAAGATTTGTAGGATTAGCAGCGGTGTGTCTCGTGATTGGCCTGTGTTTGTTTGCATGGTCAACCCCTGTGTGGGCAGATGCCATAAAACTGACCTACAGCAACTTTTTCCCGGCTACTCATGTGCAGAGCAAGTTAGCTGAGGCCTGGGCAAAGGAAGTTGAGGCTCGTACAAATGGCAAGGTTAAGGTTGAGTATTATCCAGGTCAAACCCTTACAAAAGCTGATCAAATCTACGATGGCGTTGTCAATAACATATCTGACTTGGGCTTTTCGGTCCTGGGGTATACCCGAGGTCGTTTTCCACTCATGGAAGTCGTGGACCTACCCTTGGGATACCAGAACGGTGTCGAGGCCACAAAGGTAGCAAATGCCGTATATGAAAAATTCAAAGACCAGGTGCTAACCGACACAGTAGTCATGTACCTGCATGCACACGGACCGGGCCTCGTGCATACCAAGGGTAAGGCCGTCCGAAAACTTGAAGACATGAAAGGTCTAAAGATCAGGAGTCACGGAACTAGCCAGAAAGTAGTGAAAGCTCTTGGAGGTACTCCGGTAGCACAACCGATGCCCGAAACCTATCAGTCCCTACAAAAAGGCGTTGTCGACGGAGCTGTGTATCCCCTTGAGTCAAACAAAGGGTGGAAGTTGGGAGAGGTGATAGATTTCTGCACGCTCGATTTTCCAGCAGCCTACACGACAACATTCTTTGTGACCATGAACAAGGAGAAATGGAACTCCTTGCCAGATGACGTCAAAGCAACCATCAAGAAGATAAACGAAGAGTGGATCCCCAAACATGCCAAAGCATGGGATGAAAGCGACGAAGAAGGATTAGCCTTCTTGAAGGAAAAGAAAAAAGAGATTATCCAGTTAGATCCTCAGGAAGGTAAGCGATGGAGCGAAGCTGTTCTCCCTGTCCTAAACGAATTTGTTGAAGAAATGGCCAAAAAGAACCTACCCGGTAAAGAGGCCCTGGATACGGCTCAAAAAGCATTGCAAGAAGCGCGAAAATAGGATTTTCCTTGGCTTTCAAAACAGGGCGTACTTACATCTCGCCTTAAGACGCCCTGTCTTCTCATCCTTTTAGCTATGGGAGCTGATGGACGATGGATATCCAGAGGAAGAGTCTCAATTGGTTGACGAAGGTGCTAAGACTGATTGGAGCCTTGGCCCTTGTCGCAATGATGTTCGTTACATGTGCGGACGTCTTACTGAGGGCGTTGGGGCACCCTATTGTCTGGGCTGTGGATATGACCGGTTTCTTTGCTGTAATTGTCCTTGCATGTGCACTCCCCTATACGCAGTTGGAGAGAGGTCATGTCGGTGTCGATCTTTTGGTCCTGCGAATGTCGCCAAGAAGTCAAGCGATACTGGATTCGATAACTTCTGCCGTGAGTATTGGTCTATTTTCTGTTGTCGCCCGTGAGATGTGGCTCTACGCCCGAGAGTTGTCCACCAAGGGTGAAGTGTCCATGACGGTTCAAATCCCTAAAGCGCCTTTCATTTACTTGATTTCTATCTGTTTTATTTTTCTGTGCTTAGTGCTCTTGTCTGATTTGATAGGCAACATCCGAAAGGCGGTGCACCAATGAGCCCTTCAACTATAGGATTGATAGGAATTGTCATCCTAGTGGCGTTATTCTTCACGAGGATGCCCGTCGCCTATGTAATGGCCCTAGTTGGGTTTCTGGGGTTTAGCTACATAATATCACTCCAATCAGGCTGCAAGCTCCTGGCAAGGGACATCTACGATATCTTCTCTTCATACGGTCTCACAGTCATACCCATGTTTGTCCTTATGGGACAACTAGCATTTAATGCAGGCATTGGCAGGAAATTGTACGACAGCGCTTATGCTTTTCTGGGGCATACGAGAGGTGGATTGGCCATGGCCACGGTCGCAGCATGCTGCGCTTTCGGAACAGTCTCCGGATCGAGTCCCGGTACGGCCGCTACATTCGCAGTGGTCGGATTACCCGAAATGAAGCGCTATCATTACGGAAATAGATTGGCTTCTGGCTGTGTAGCCAGTGGAGGTAGCCTCGGAATGCTAATGCCTCCAAGTGTGGTAATGATCGTATATGGAATATTAACAGAACAATCCATTGGTAAGCTGTTTGTGGCAGGCATTTTACCAGCAATCTTCATGTCCGTTCTTTTTGTCTCAGCCATCTGGATATACTGCCTGCTGAGCCCAGCGGAGGGCCCAATTGGAGAAAAGTTCACGTGGACTGAAAAGCTTCAATCCCTTACCAAGTTAGGCGATACATTGGCGATTTTCATCGTGGTCATGGGGGGCTTGTTTCTTGGCTGGTTTACGCCCGGCGAAGCCGGTGCAGTAGGAGCCTTTTCTGTGTTTGTAGCCGCACTCGCAAGACGTTCACTCTCTTGGGCAGGCTTTGTAAAATCCTGTTATGAAACACTGCGCACGTCTTGCATGATCCTTCTTCTCGTAGCTGGCGCAGTTATTTTTGGCCACTTTTTGGCTGTGACCCGTATTCCTTTTGAGCTTGCATCTTGGGTGGCGGCCTTGAATCTCCCGCCGTGGGCCATCATACTCGTCATTGTAATGGTTTATTTAATAGGAGGATGTTTCATAGATGCCCTCGCTCTTATAATGCTAACAATCCCAATATTTTATCCAGTAGTAACCAATCTAGGATATGATCCAATCTGGTTTGGCGTAATAATTGTATTGGTGACCCAAATGGGCGTCATTACACCCCCGGTTGGCATCAACGTCTATGTAGTCAATGGAATAGATAAAACCATACCCCTTGAGGACATTTTTGTTGGGTCGATGCCTTTCCTGATAGCCCTCATTATCGGTACAGTTGCCATGGTTACCTTTCCAAAACCTGTGGTGTGGCTGCCTAATCTCATGTATTAGACAACTAGTGGCTTGATTCAGGACATCATGGCGGTAGGAATGATTAGAATAGTTCAGGACCAGTCGTTGGGAGAACATCTATCATGACGAAGACGGATTCCCTTTACTGGAACCCCTATCTAGAAACCCTGCCCAGGCAGGCACTAGAGTCACTGCAACTAAAAAAATTTAGACGCATCTTCAAGTGGGCTTATGAACGCTCCCGTTTTCATCGCAATTTATACGACTCTGTGGGGATACGGCCCGAAGATATAAACACGTTCGAAGATGTTCGACGCGTACCGAAAGTCGAGAAATCTATGATGCTTTCTGTCCAAGGCAAGGAGCCTTACCCTTACGGAGATGCGCTTTGCGTTCCCTTGGAGGAGGTCACAGAGTTTCGACAAACCAGTGGTACAACAGGACGACCCGTTTATCAGCCTGATACCTGGCAGGATTGGGAGTGGTGGTCCGAGTGCTGGGCGACGCTGCTTTGGGCCCAAGGCTACAGACCTCAGGACAAAGTGTTCCTCCCATTCGGATACAACATTTTTGTCGCTTTTTGGGCAGGTCATTATGCTAGTGAGAAGATAGGGTGCGAGACAATACCGGGTGGGGTATTGGATACAAAGGCCAGGATATTGAAGATGCAAGAATTGCGTGCCACGGCTATGATGGCCACGCCGACCTATGTCCTTGGAATGGCCGATGTAGCAACCCGATCCCTAGGCATAGACCCGGCTAGGTCTTTGTACATAAGGAAGATCACTTGCGCAGGCGAACCAGGGGCGTTAATTCCAGCTACAAAAAAGAGGATACAGGAAGCGTGGGGAGCCAAAGTCTTTGATCATGCCGGTGCTACAGAAATAGGCGCCTGGGGATTTGAATGCGCAGAGCAACCGGGAGCGCTTCATGTGAATGAGGCTATGTTTCTAGCTGAGTTTGAAGACCCCGAAACGGGGGAGCCTGTAAATGAACCGGGTCGATACGGTAAACTTGTCATCACCGCTTTGGATCGCATAGCTCAGCCATGTATAAGATTTGACTCCAAAGACATTGTGCAGCTCACTGACGAGAAATGCTCTTGCGGACGAACTTACCGTTTGCTTCCTGGTGGCGTTGTAGGGCGCGCTGATGATATCACTAAGGTCAAGGGTGTGTTACTGGCTCCTGCTGCAATAGAAGACGTGGTAAGGAGTATTGAAGGTCTATCCGACGAATACGAAGTTGTTGTCGACAAAAAGGGAGATGTGGACACAATTACCCTCAAAATAGAGCTCCTGGAAGGAATGGGACAACCACCTAGTTCCCTCATCGAACACCTTAAAACGCAGTTGAGGGTAAAGACAAATCTAGGTTACAATATCGAAACGTATCCGTATGGAAGCCTCCCGCGTTATGAGGTGAAGGCCCGAAGATTCAAAGACCTACGTAAGGAAAAGGGCCAGCAATGAATGATCAATTTCGACGAGATGAAATTCTGGACGCGATATTGGAAATGGAGAGGCTGGCAGAAAACATTGCTTTAAAATCAAAGAGCTTTCCTGCCATCGAGCGAAACTTAAAACGCATCCAAGCCTGTATTACTATGATCAAGTTGAATCTAGGGGAATAACAACGCCTATCCTACTGCCTGAAGATGCTGAGCAATGTGTTAGGAAGCAGACATTCCAAACAGCAATTTTCATCAATTCTTAAGCTGTCGTTCCCTGTTGCAACAATCAAGCTATTCTATGGTATAAGATTTCTAGCAGTATGAGCGAACCTGTGAGGAACAATCTTGTCCCCCAAAGATACCACCACTATCTGTGATCTCGTGAACGAAATAGCTCTTCTGAGAAAATCAGGAAAGATAAATGCCCAAATCGACGATCTTTTTAGCCGTGTAGAGAGGGCGCTTACTTATTCAGAAAATAGGTTCAGAAGTGTAGCCGATTCAGAGGTGGACGCTATTATATCAACCACATCAGGCGACAAGATAATCTTTTGGAATCATGGAGCTAGCAAGATATTTGGGTACGAGGAGAAAGAGGTTATGGGCAAGTCTGTCACCATGCTCATGCCTCCGTCGTTGAGAAAGGCCCATAAAAAAGGCTTGAAAAGGTTTCTTGAAACAGGCGTCCCCAAAATCATAGGAAAAACGGTTGAAACGCAGGCCTGGGCAAGAGGAAAACGAGAGTTCCCCATCGAATTGTCTCTGGCCACATGGAAAAGTCATGACGAGATATTTTTCACCGGTATAATACGCGATATTTCCGAGAGAAAGAAGGCCCAGAAAGTCCTTGAAGACTTAAACGCTCAGGCAAAAAGAAGAACAGATGAGCTTGAAACCCTTATTCAGATGGTTGCCCACGACTTGAAAGTGCCTGTGGTCACCATAGGCGGACTACTTCGTTTGCTTGAACGTAAACTAGCGTCTCAGACCGCTCAACCTGAAGTGGAAAACATACTTCAGCATCTTAGGTCTGCTTCAAAAACACTAGAAAATTTTTTAGCTGACCTTTTGGATGCACTTGCACTGGAGAAGACTCAGAACGCTTGGGAGACCTTTGCGTTGGATGAACTTTTGAAAGAGGTCTTTGACAATCTTGGCGAGGAAATCCACGTGAAAGGAATCCAGATCGATCTAGGGGACTGTACTCCAGCAAAGGTATACGGGGATCGCAATCGCATAAGACAGGTGCTAGAAAACCTTATTACTAATGCCGTCAAACATATGGGAGAGCCAGATCACCCGGTGATACAGGTCTCCGTGCATTGCGATGGCGATTATGTCACAACAACTGTTAAGGACAACGGAATAGGAATTCCAAAAGAATATCAAGAACGTATCTTCGACCGCTTCTTTCGCGTTCCCAAGGCAAATGGGATTAAAGGATCAGGACTTGGGTTATCTATCGTTAAACAAATAGTTGAGTCACATGGCGGTCGAGTATGGGTTCAATCAGAGGAAGGCAAGGGCGCCACTTTCTTTTTCAGTTTGCCCAAGACAGCGTCTTCGTTGGGTACCCATTAAGAAATGAATCTTCAATCGGTATCTAAATTTGTGAGGTTTATACGCCGTATAGCCATCCCCTATTCGGAGGAACATTATGAAGACTTTTTTCTCAAACAACGCTGACTCGACTGGTCATACACCTTTGGTACAGCTTAATCGCATTTGCGCTGGAACCAAGGCGCGAATACTTGCGAAGGTAGAGGGGCGGAATCCTGCTTATTCTGTCAAGGACAGAATTGCCGTATACATGATACGAGACGCAGAAGAAAAAGGATTAATCGGTGCAGACACTGAGATAGTTGAACCCACTAGCGGCAATACAGGGATAGGACTTGCTTTTGTGTGCGCCTTAAAAGGATATTCGCTCACCTTGACCATGCCAGAGACAATGAGCATTGAACGGCGTAAGGTCTTGAGGATGTTAGGTGCTAACCTGGTTCTGACGGATGGTTCCTTGGGTATGAAAGGCGCTGTCGATAAAGCCATGGAAATCGTGGAAAAAGATCCGGCAAAACATTTTATACCTCAACAGTTCAAGAATCCCGCTAATCCCCTTGCTCACGAACAGACTACCGGCCCAGAAATTTGGGAGGCAACTGGAGGTGAAATAGATGTATTTGTCAGCGGGGTTGGTACGGGAGGGACTATTACTGGCGTAACCCGATTTTTGAGGAACGCTAAAGGGAAAAAAATACACGCTGTGGCTGTGGAGCCAGCGGAAAGCCCAGTGATAACTCAAACGCTAGCTGGCAAGGTACCTATCCCTGGGCCACATAAGATCCAAGGGATTGGGGCGGGGTTTATACCTGATATCTTGGACCTTAATTGTATCGACGAAGTCCAGCAAGTTTCTAGTAGCGAGGCCGTGGAGTATGCGCGTCTTTTGGCACGCTTGGAAGGACTTTTATGTGGTATATCTTCTGGCGCTGCCATACTGGCCGCCATTAGAGTGGCCGAAAGAAAAGAGTTTGAGGGAAGCACCATCGTGGTTATATTGCCAAGTGCGGGCGAGCGATACCTCAGCTCGGTGTTGTTTGAAGGTATCCAAGGGTAATTAAGGCCCTTGAGTCCAATATCTTTAAAAGGCGGGAACATATATGAGCGTTCGGAACGACTGTATCTTTTGCAAAATAGTGGCAGGACAAATCCCTTGTACAAAAGTCTTCGAGGATCGCTTAGTATTGTCTTTCATGGATATTTGCCCTTTGAACAAAGGGCATTTGCTCGTCATTCCCAAAGACCATTATGAGACCATTCTAGATATACCAGCAGATATTTATGGTCACTTAGCTTCGACGATATGTCGCATAGCCAAAGCAGTTAAAGATTCTTTGAATCCAGACGGTATGAACGTTATGCAACTCAATGGGCGAGCCGCAAATCAGGTTGTGCCCCATGTACACTTACACTTGGTGCCGAGATGGACTGGCGACGGTTTGACGATATGTGGATGGGAACCTGTCCAAGGCGACCAAAATGAGATCGCCGCCGTGGCTGCTCAAATCAGGTCTATGATAGTTGATTAAAAGGGCCGAATGGGTAACCCGTCAGGAGACAAATCCAAGAGCATCGATAGCAGGTCCACAACCGAATTTCTACATTATTTTGGTAAAGACCGGGTCATTCAATTTTGGCTTCGAGAAAAGCGCACCCGTCTCTTCGCCTTCCTATTTCCCCGATTTCAGCGGCTAGGAATAGTTCCCGATACCCTATCATACATTGGTATTGCATTTCTGGCAGGCGTAGTGCTCTATTTTGTCAGAAACCCTCTCATAGCGTCTCTGTTTTTACTAGGCCACATTATATGCGACGGCCTCGATGGCGCATTTGCCAGATATAGCGGTCTTGCATCACAATCTGGAGCATTCACTGATTTAGTCTGTGATCAACTGGGTATGATAGTTGTCGGCCTCATGGCAATCTTTCATCACATGGTCTCTCCCTTGATCGGAACGGTCTATATAGCACTGTACTTAATAGTCGTTGTATTCGGTGTCATCATAAACGTCATGGGCCTCAAGACCCGAATCACCATAACCAGTAAGTATTTTCTATACGGAGTGTATGGACTTTGGGCAGGTTGGGACATCAACTTATTCCCGTGGCTACTCTCTTTCTTCTCGGTAGTTATGGTCTTGGAGGTCACTGTAGGATATATACGACTCAAAAGGGGGTTGAGAAAACGGTTCGACTCAGCCATTGATTTCTCTCACGGAAGCCTTTTGACAGGTCGTAGCCATCGCGCTGTGAACATTGCCCTTCCCATCTTTGTGTTGCTAGCTATCCTCATTGGTGCCAATCTAATTCCTATTCGTGCAATGCTTGCCCACCCTACGGAAAAAATACCTTGGGAACAAGGACCATTGATCATTTCCGAAGATGAAACCGTTGAAGTACTCGGATTAAGTGCTCATGACAGGCACCTCATGGTTATGGTCAGGCAAGGAGACGGAGGTATCGAGGTAAGACGATTTTTAGACCTCCAAAAGGCGTCGTTTGAGGGCTTTACCATACCCGACTATGTGAACCCATCTTTTAGCTCTTTTCCTGTATCTGACAATACCTTTTTTGTGGCTGATGCCTCTACACGCCTCTTGTTAGGTATAGACTTGGTCGCATCTTTAGCCACCCGAAAGGCAGTGATTGTCTTGACCCTACCTCTAGGGTATCTCAGGATAACTGCTATGACCCTAATAGATTGGAATAACAGAAAAATGTGGCTCGTTGCTAATTACCTATATACTCGCAAGACTTACGTTGTCGATCCTGAGAAGGCCCTTAAAAAGGGCTATATTTTAGGAGGAGTTGTTGCCCATTACAAAAATGGCTCGTTTCCGGCCGGTGTGACAGCTGCTGGGGACACCATTTTCGAACTAAACAAACCGCCTTTCAACCCTTTGATATACCAAGTGACATTGAAAAAGGTCATTCACGGACAGAATTTGCTCGACGCATCAGAAATACGTTTCACACCGCCGTGCCCCGATGCTATGGGACCAGTAGAATGCAATGGGCAGCTATATATGGTTTCCCCTGTTGGTCAGCTTTACCAGGCGAGGCTTCCGACGCAATGGCCGCGGGATCCTGGTAAGGTGCCAACCAATTAGTACGGCGATGTCTTGGGCAACTTAACATGGACAACATCCGAAATTTTGGAATCATTGCTCACATAGATCATGGTAAGTCCACGCTTGCTGACAGGCTACTTCAAATAACGGGCGTAGTCGGTGAACACGAATTCCGTGAACAAATGCTGGACACAATGGACATCGAGAGAGAGCGTGGAATAACTATAAAGAGTCAGACCGTAGCATTGCCATATAGAGCCTCGGACGGGAAGGACTACGTACTCAACCTCATAGATACGCCTGGTCACGCTGATTTCTCTTACGAAGTATCGCGCGCCCTCGTCTCTTGCGAAGGAGCTTTACTCGTCATCGATGCGAGTCAAGGCGTCCAGGCGCAGACTTTGGCTAATTTTTACATGGCTCTTGAGCAAGACCTGGACATCATACCAGTCATCAACAAGATAGACCTTCCATCTGCTGACATTGAGCGGGTCAAGCTACAAATAGAGAAAGATCTGGGTCTTGATTCGGATTCTGCTGTTCTTGTATCGGCCAAAGAGGGCATAGGCATAGACCTCGTGCTAGAGGCCATAGTAAAGAAAATCCCCCCTCCCAAAGGCGATTTAAGTGCACCTTTGAGAGCCTTGATATTTGATTCACACTGGGACCCTTACCGCGGCACCATAGTACATCTCAGGATATTCGACGGCGAAATACGACCCGGTCAGATTATTCGGTTTTGGTCAAATAACGCTACATATAAGGTCGAGGAGACCGGTATCTTTTTGCTGGAGAGGCTGCCCACCAAGGCTCTGCGGGCCGGAGAAGTAGGCTACATTATAGCAGGCATCAAAACTGTCAGCGATACCAGAATAGGAGATACAGTGACACTGGATGAAAGACCCTGCGCTGAGCCTCTACGCGGCTTCCAAATTGTCAAGCCTGTGGTGTTTTCGTCTTTTTATCCTGTGTCTTCTGACGACTACGACGAACTGGCAGAATCACTCGCTAAATTAAAGCTAAACGACGCATCTCTTACCTTTGAAAAAGATCATTCTACTGCATTAGGTCACGGCTTTAGATGTGGCTTCCTCGGACTGCTTCATCTAGAAGTGGTTCAGGAAAGGCTCGAACGCGAATTCGGCCTCTCATTGATTTTAACAGCGCCTTCCGTCCAATACGTGCTTGTCCTAAAAGACCAGTCCGAAATAGTTATTGACAACCCTGCCAAATACCCGGATCCCGCACAAATACAGTATGCAAAGGAGCCTTTCATAAGAGCCTCCATTATCCTGCCTGAACAGTACCTAGGCAGTGTGATAAGCTTATGCATCGAACGACGCGGGGTTCAAAAAGATATACATTATCTGGGCGCCAATAGAGTCGAATTAACATTTGATCTACCGCTTGCTGAGGTACTCTTCGACTTTTATGATAGACTCAAGTCCGTCTCACGAGGGTATGCATCTTTTGACTACGAGTTCCTCGAGTACCGACAGACCGATTTAGTAAAGGTGGACATACTTGTCGCTGGCGAAAAAGTCGATGCCCTATCCATGCTTGTGCATCGCGATCGAGCATACTCGCGGGCTAGAAAGGCTTGCGAAAAGCTCAAAGAGGAAATACCGAGACAGCTGTTCAAGGTGGCTATTCAAGGTGCCATAGGAGGCAAAATCATTGCTCGAGAGACGGTATCAGCCCTAAGAAAGGATGTCACAGCGAAATGTTACGGAGGAGACATCACACGAAAGAAAAAGCTGCTGGAGAAGCAAAAGGAGGGCAAAAAACGGATGAAGCAAGTGGGTAATGTCGTCATACCTCAGTCGGCCTTCTTAGCAGTGTTGAAGGTTTCCGAAGAAGATTAAACATGAAAAGTGTTAACATTCTCTTCTGAGCATAACACTGTCCACAGGTGTATTAGGCCGCTCCTCGCGACAGCGCTAGTTTCATAAACAAAAACATTCGGTCTTCAACTCTAGGCCACGATCCAGCGATACAGGATGCTGGCAAGGAGGATAATAGCGCCCGCCGCTAAAAGATAAGGAGCTGCGCTTACCTCATCGATCGTTTTGTGGTCACTTTGCCTGGACGTACAGCCCGCCGAACACGACTCGCATTTATGGTCTCCCTGCGGCACTTTATAAACTCCCTTCAGAGTAAAGCTACTTAACTATGCTCAAGTTTCCCTTACTTTTCCATTTGCTCCAACCAATGCGTAACGTCATACATATTCTAATATAGTACCTTAGAAAAATAACTCAACAATACTCTTTGTCTGATTGGCTTACGGCCGGTCGTGATCAAGCCTGATAGGGGTTCAACCATTTCAAAGTTACAAATTTATTATTGATTTTCGCTAGTTCACCTGATAAGATGAGCTATCTTAAAGAAAAGGTTGCGCTTTCTGGGCATAAGCCGCAACTGGTTGTGAGCCATGAACCTCTTGATTCACCTGTACCGAGGCAAGAAAAGCATACTTATACTGGGCACTTTTACAATTTCTACCCTATACTTGATCCTGCCAGCGGTCATATATGCTGAGATATATGGAGTCAAAGATGCCTCAGGCAATTTCCAGCCGCGTTTAGAAATCACTGTAGGAAACAAAGAGGTGGTTCTGAAAAAAGTCAATCCGCAGGACCGCTTTAGATCTTTGGCAATAACCCTAAACCCCAAGAATGCCAATCTAATAAGAAACGTTGGCCTACTCAATATGGAGTGGGTGAACAGTGCAGGGAAAGCCGGCAAGGAGGTGCAATTCGCGGGGCCGAGATACGATCCCACTACCAGGCGATTCGAAGATGCCATGGGTAAATCAATAGAAGTCAGAATTTTAGACAAGTCTAACCGCAACCTTTTCGTGGGTAAATCTTTAGCTGATCTCTTCGAGATTCGAGTAGATGACATGCCCTTGATCTCTTCTGAATTGGCAGCTGAAAAGGACCGCGCTGTCCAGATGGGACGGGGAAGAGACGTTTCCCTCAACATAGACAAGCAAACCGTTATGTTTAACGAAAACAATTTCAAAAAAGGGGAGATACTCAATATAGACAATAGATCAGGGACAAACATGCTAGTAGGTTTAGAACTTCCCGAAAAAGGTCTGCTGTATTACCAGATCATAAAAAAACCCGAGCAGACAAAGATACCTAGGGAAGCATGGAAGCGGTTCACCATACCGCCCGATTCGGGCGTGTTTGTCGTCCTGATTCCTGAGCCTGATCCAGTGCAGTTGTCCATGATCAACGGCAAGGATATTCTGATTCGTGTGTATCAAGGCACGACAGTAAAAGACACTCTGCGAGTTCCTATAACGATTTCCTCAGAACTTATTGGAGGGCAAGCGGAAAGCCCAGGAAAGGCAGATTTTACCCCATCTCAGCCTGCAACTCAGTCTCCCCCCGGCGCTAAGAAACAATCATCGCTCTCAGAAGGCCTCTCGGGGCAAGCCGAGCATGGCTATGAGCGCCCCATTTCTCCCGGTCAGGGGGCTTCTACAGACTTGAAAATGTGGATCTTTCAAGCCATAAATCTTGGGTTGCTGGCTGTACTGGCCGGATACATTATCTTTTTCTTGCTTCCAAAAATGCAGGTGCTGCAAGACAGAGTTTCGAAAAGCGAACTATTCCTCCATCACAGTCGGGAATCCATTCGTGAAGAGTTGGACGCTATGAAAGAAGATATTATTTCTCAAGTTTCCCGACCCCCTGATCGTGATTAATTAATTCTTCTCAGTCCATTGTCTATAATCAACATTATGTCTTACTTAGAATCAAGATTCATAATTGGGAGGTCGGGGCAAACTTTTACTAGTCACGCTATCCAGAAAACTTGTCTCCCTAACACGTTATCCGCTTTTCAAACTCATCCCAAAGAACTTCTGCCATCTCCTCGCCCACTTCTGCCCATTCTGGGTTGAATTGACTCAAGTGAGCTGACAGGTTGCCTGTCCAGTGGGATTTGTCACTCTTTCTAAAATAGTGTAGGAAACTCCCATATAATCCTTCGTACATGTATGGCGTTACTCTCTGCATATCTCTTACAAAGACTTGAGCTTTTTGGCTTGATTTCATTGGCAGCCTCCCGTTAAAGACCTATGACATAAGGCTCGTAATTGCTATTCATATTCTAATGCTGTCAATTAACCTCCGCGAGATTGAATAACCCTACACACATATATGTGTACTAAGTCCCTTTATGGGAAGCCTCCTTTATAAATGTACCATAATATCGAGCCAAAAAATTTTTACTCAGTCAATACCTAGTAATCTAGCTGCGTTGTCCCTCAGGATTTTAGAAAGAGTAGATTCTTTTAGCGGCAGGTTTCTTATCTTTTGGACCTGATCGGCTATTGAAACTACCTCAGTAGGCCAGTCACTGCCAAAGACAAACCTTTCCGCATATCGCTCCAACTTTGGGAAGGCTGTAAGCAGTTGTTTTGGCGGGATACCTGAGATATCCACAAACAGATTCTTGTGGCGATTCAGAAGCCACTGAGCCTCCTTGTACCAGAATGGTCTTCCGCCATGGCATACTACAATAGGCAGTAGAGGGAAATCGTCCGCTACGTCATCAAGGAGCAGCGGATCGGCATAACGAATGCGTGTATGAGGGAAAAGCGAAGTACCAGTGTGAAACATGACTGGAATACCGTAGTATTGAGCTGCTTCATAACCGGAAAGCAATCGCTCATCATTCGGGTAATAGTAGCCATAAGATGGAAGCAACTTAAGGCCCTTGCATCCTAATTCTTCCACACAACGCTGGACCTGCTCCCCAGCCGGGACTGAAGATTCCAGATCAATGGAGCCAAACGCGATTAGTCTGGGAGAGCTGTTGCAAAATTCGGCGACAAAATCGCAAGGAATAATACCTGTTACCCGCGGGGAATACTCTGACAAAATAATGCCGTAGTCAACACCTTGATTTTCCAAATAGTTAGAAAATTCACGGGCCGAAAGCGTATCCATGAAATCGAGTGAACCGGAGCCAAGGGTCTCTTCCAAATAATCGATCATGTGTTGTGTTAGATGTTCACGCCTGCCAAGGTGAATATGAAAATCAATAATACCCACGTTATGCTCCTATATGCTGTGACTTCAGGGTGGATTGACCAGAGTGATGGCGGTAAAGCCTTATTCCTCTTCATTGGTCTTTGGGACGCCTATCAGCTCCTAAACCCATTTGACATTCACCCATATTTTGTTTAATTGCAAGCGGCATAATCCGAAAACAGACTACAGTGGAATGGAAATTCCCCCATCGGACCTAATTCGCCAAAAATGCCAAGCTAAAGCAATTACCATCGTCCCAGGCAGGATCAAAACATGCCACACGTAAATGCGGGGTATAGTAATGTCGCTTAACTCCGAGGTGCCGAAGAGTACAGAAGACACATATTCGCCTATGACCGGGACACTAGCAGCAAGGTTGGTGGCTATAGTCCATGCCCAGAGGCCCCTATCGTCCCACACTAAGAGATATCCCGTGAAATCTACAAAAAAAGTCATGATCAAGAGGACGAGTCCCAGGAGCCAATTCCACTGTCTAGGAGGCGCATAAGAGTCCGTCATGAACACTCTCACTGCATGCAATACGACTAACAGAACCATGGCCTGTCCAGCCCAATAATGAATGTTCCGTATGAAAAAGCCGTAAGGAGCTATGTGAGTGATGTACTGAATTGATGAATAGGCTTGTGAAGTATGTGGTACGTAATGGAGGGCGAGCAAAACACCGGATACAACCTCTATTAAAAACATCCAAAGAGCCAGTCCGCCTAAACACCATGTGTAAGTAACCCGACTGGAGTGTTTGTCAACAAAGCGAGGATGTAAGTGGAGGAGTAAATCTTTTATGGATGCCCTGTTCAAGAAACACCGGTGTTGCAGTTATCTATACCTGTGGTTAAGCCTATTAAAGTGATTGGCCGAACTACTGCATTTCGCCAAAAAATCATTTTCGTTGGGAGGGCCTATCAGAGACCACAAAGGTTTCAGCGCTGCCTTGATGTAGATACAACTCGGTCATTTGTCTCACCGCGGGGCCTTTTTTGACGCCACCGTTGAGGTCAAACTCACTGCCATGGCAGGTACATTCGAAAACCCGCCGTGTTGGATTCCAGTTTGGTTTACAGCCCAAATGAGGACACCGATCGTCAAGAACCTTGACCGACTCCCCTTCCTTTGTTCTTATGAGCCATACTCCCGCGTCAGATACATGTAGTGGCGATCCATCTTCTAATCGGGAAACCAATTCCTTGGGAACCTCTCGTTTCCGCCTCGAAGCAAATCCAAACGCTGCGAATCGTCCCACGCCCCATGCGACAATAAGTGACAAGAGCCCAGATATGAAAATTAATAATTTGTTGAGAAAAGCCCGCTTCGTCATTGTGCTGGCAACGATACGGCCATCTGTCCTTTCTGCGCCTCTTTTACTTTTAGTATCAAACAAATCTGGTAAATTTTTCAGGAAAAAAGACCGTCTCTTTTGTCGTTAATTAAATTGTGCTAGGAACTGTTCAATGCCTGACCAGGCCAACGGCCTCACCAGATCAGAGGCCGTTGGCTAATTCAATTTAGATTTTCCTTAACATCCTTGACTGGGCAGTTTTACCGGCTTCTTTGCAGCACCCTGGGCCTTCATTTCTTTTTCAGCATCTTCCTTGGTAGAAAAAGGACCTTTCACTATGCTCTTAGCGTCTGCGGGTTTTTGATCAACCACTGAAACTTTTCCCGAAGCGTCTTTTACAACATAATACTCCGCTGCCAATGCAAATGAACTGAATACAAATGCTACCAACGCTACACACAATAATACAGTCCTAATCATTTTTCGCATTTTCCAAATACCTCCTGTCAGACTCGATTAGTTGCGAGGACCACATCTTCCTCGTCCACAATATTACTTGTCATAAGGGTGCCATTTTTCTCCAATTCGCGCAAGCACAAAGGCAACCAATGCCATGATGACAATTGCCACAGCCATAATTTCTTTGGATGTCCCAAAGACCTGCCAAAGCGTTATCCTGCCTAGATCAAAGCTCTTATAAAATGGGCCCCAAACAGGAAAGCCGGCTGCGAAAATCCATACACCCACGATCATTCCAGCGAGAAAAACAAGGCTGTCTATCTTTCCTGACACAAGACCCACGACAGCAGTACCAGGACAGTAACCGCCTACAACAAAGCCTAAACCAAATAGAACACCCCCTACTATCTGAGGAAGTAAGTATGTCTTCAACAACGAATACTCTAAAAGGACGCCATAGTCGAAAAGTCCTATCCAGCTGAGGACGATCAATCCCACCATGGCTGTACAGATTGCTGAAAACATGACTCGCAATACGCGCATGTCGCGAAAATAAAATATGTTAGTTAAATTCCTTGCATCACCAAATCCGGCTCTTTCAAGGACAAAGCCGAATAAAAACCCTACTACCAGAGCTATCCACAGGTTTGTAGCCTGACTAAAATCTTGTAGCATAGCCAGTGGACCGGTCATGACCATTCCCTCCTAACGAAGAAAGCGGCGATAAAGGCAGTAGCAAAAACGACCATCATGAAAACCCAACTCCCAACCGCCATGGTTGCGCCTCCGCTTAAGGCCTGTCCTGACGTACAGCCCATTGCGAACCTAGTTCCAATACCGGCAACTATGCCTCCCAGAAAAGCTAAAGACAAACGGAGCCATATACCTGCTGTGGGTCCCCTTCCCACTCCTATCCTGAATCTACGTGCACTAATGACGGCTACTAAGCCACCGGCAAACACACCAACTACCTGTACCACAACCCAGTCAATAAACGGATGTTGAGCACCAGGCTGGTAGAATTCCTTGAAATAACCGTTTGTTTCCGCGAAATGTGGACTAATGTTATGGGCTATGACCGCTGCAGTTCTGGCTATGGCCCCTGATGCGCCCAGTCCCGTTCCCATCAAATAAAACGTGACGAGCAGTACCAACCCCAATGCAATCCCAGCAACATAAGGATTCCAAAATCCTTTTGCATAATCGCGTTCGTTCATATCAGACCACCTTTCTGTGGTGATTAAGTTTACGAATAAGCCTCCTACTCCCTCTCATGCGCCCCCCAACGTGCTGAAGAAATTTCCCCCACTGATTGATCGCCTTCAACTGTTTTCCATAACAGCACTTCTATTCCAAATCTCCCCCATAACTACTTTCTAGTCTCACTAGCACCAGAACTATCCATTCCAGTTTTAAACCCTACCAAAGATACCAGTTTTTCAGGGATTCCAAGCTTGGCAGATTTGCTCTCCTGAGCAACCACGTTCTGCCACAATATTGGCGCCGGGTCATTAACTGGAAGATCCTTTGGACACACTATTAACCAACGCGAGGTGAGTTGAAATATGCCAGATACGAGGATCGCTATCACAGCGAGAACCACTGTGGCCAACAGGCCTGCCGTGATCATCCGTCCTCTTCGCGCACTCAGGTTATTATTTGTTGATTTTCCGGGTGCCAATTCAGTCTCCTCTGCCTTAACCACAGGCTCAGATGCGACTGATGACTCCATATCTTTTTGGCTAAGGGTCTCAGAATTTTCCGACATGATTACCAAACTCCAGATATTGTCATTCACTTATCCTCATTTATCCTCAGATTACCTGAGGCGGAGTACCAGAAAATATAATCAGAGCTCTCAGACTCATGCCTCCTATAAGCACCAATAAGTCTGCACCCACAACGAGGTACTTCGGCATTTCACCATATTCATAATACTCTATGATACTCAATATGAATGGCACTACAATCCCTAAGATGACAACTAACCCCCAGAAATAAGGACTGAGCACGCCTGATATGAGCATCCCAGCAGACAGGGCTGCCTCTGTAGACCTTGTTAAAGACATGAATACAAAGAGCATTAGTACCAGTGCCTCTACTGCCAGAAAAATTACATGCCCTAAAGCAAAGTTGGAAAGCGTCTTCACGGTAGTAATATCAATGATCGCAGCTCCTATCATGGCTACTGCCAAACCTGTTGACATGGCTGAGGCAAGGAACAACACTGGCATCAGGGGAGTATTCCAAAAAGGAACTCCATTTACTACTGCAATAAGCACACCCGTGTAAGTTGCAGTAGCCACAGCGAGGAAACTTCCTATTATCTCGATGTAAAATAGATACTTCTTGGCGATTTTGCCCACAAAAGTTATTTCATTGAGTGCTGCAGCATATAAAAAGGCCAAAGGAATAAAAAAGGATAGAATGATAACACCCCATGATATCATGCTCCTCAAATTGCCAACCAGGTATATCTGGCGCCAAGGTTCCCAAAAGCCCGCTTCGAGGTCCAGCACCAAGCACGCTGTTCCCACTGCAACCAACGGTCCGGCGGCGAGAGATCCGGCTCGCGCAAGGGCTTTGGACCAATCAGGCGCAAGAAGCTCACAGGCTACCGCTGCTATAAATGCCCCTGAACCAGCTCCGGCAAGAAATAGATACGCAATAATCAACCAACCCCAAGCGCTTTCCACCATGATCAACTCCTCTTGTAGAATATTTTTGGCCTTGTACCCAAATCTGGCCTCAAGGGCTCTGCCCTGTGCTGGGCGATAAATTTGGAGATTTCGCTATTCGGATCGTCCAGATCACCAAAAATACGGACCTGTGTGGGGCACGTAGAAACGCATGCAGGAATTCCGCCTTCACGAACCATCTCTATACAAAACCTGCATTTTTCTACTATACCCTCATGATGCTTTATAATCCGCACTTTGTAGGGACATGCTTCCATGCAATACTTGCATCCAACGCATGTTTTCGGATTAACCAAAACAACACCCTCCGGCGAAGTGTAGGTTGCACCAGTGGGGCACACTCGCTGGCACGGCGCGTTTTCACAATGATTGCATTGGACAGGGATAAACTCTGCTGCATATGAGAGAGATCGTCCCCTGTCCTTGGACTTGATCCAGTTGTATGCTTCATTAAATCTTAGTTCATTCTGATTTTGACACGCGACCCTACACGCGTGACATCCTATACATTTGGTAGCATCGATTGCGATTCCGTAACGCGGCATTTTTCTGTCCCTCAATAATTCGTCTCTGACTTAGATATGCCATCCGCTGTCGCCCATTCTCATGGCCGACCTGTTCCATTACAATTCCTTCCGCTTTCTCACCGACTTTTATCGTGGTCAGGTCTTTTCGACACGCACTACGATCTCATTGGACATTATGTGCCCTAAAACCGGATCAAAATAAGTAGGAAGGAAATCGTTGTATGACACCCCAAAACCGTAGGCTGTCTGGAGCTTTCGTGCATATACCCCGTAACCACTTGGCACAAAGATGCAATCAGGATGAATCCCCTCAGTCAGTTTAGCTCTTGCCCGACCTTTACCCACTGAACTTGTGATGGTTGTACAATCTCCGTCCTTTATGCCTAAAGCTTTAGCCCTATCCGGATGTATCCATATCCTCCCCAAATCGTTTACCATGGTAATCTCTTTGAGATATGGTTGGTTTATCGTCCTCGCGTGGGTGTGATGCGCCTGCTTGCCGTGTATGAGGCGGAACGAATGCGGATCGTTGGCATCCGGCATAACTAAAGGCTCTTCCCACTCGGGCAACTCCGGAAGGCCGAAATCTTTCAATACTGATGATGCTATTTCTAATTTGCCGCTTGGGGTCTCAAAAGATGGTTCCCCAGGCGTCCATTCGCCTCCCAGATCAATGACTCCTTCTTGCTTCAATTTTTCCAAGGAGATCCCTAGGGGCGCCAAGCGAGCCCTATTATATTCTTCAAGCGTGAAGTTAAAGTATTGACCTATACCAAGGTGAGGCGCCATTTCGATCAATATGTCCGCTAATGGCTTTGTGTCATAAAGTGGAGGGATAACCTGCTGCCTTATGGCTACCTGTTTTGAGCTGTAACTATGGTTGGTATGAACCACGTCATCTCGCTCCAGATAATACGATTCCGGCAAGATATAGTGGGCAATGGATGCTGTTTCTGACGGCACATAATCGAAGCTCACTAGAAGCTCTAGTTTCTTATACCCCTCTATCACCCTTGCAGGATTGGGATTAGTTCTCAATGGATTATTGTGATAGACGAAACCACCCTTCAGCTTGCCTTGGATGGCCAGCTCCGGAATAGACTGGCTAATCCCAATCCCCATAGGAGTCAGCGGGTAACGCTCTGGGTCTGTACTCCCATCAATCATGGGTCCCTCTATCTTTGGCGGCTCGGGATGCTTCTGAGGATCAAGATTACCCAATTTCACCTTGGGATGGATGTAAAGACCGCCTCTTTGGTTGAAGTTGCCTAATAACCCATTCACACAAGCGACAGCTCGCACAAGTTGAAGACTATTTTTGTACTGAGTACCCATAGCGCCGTGATAGCCGCGATGAATAACTGCTCTCGGGGCCTCTCGAGCTATGTCATGGGCAAGTTTTACGATGACTTGTTTTGGAATGGAGGTCTTTGCCTCGGCCCATTCAGGGGTGTATTCTTTGACCTTTTCAGCCCACTCATCAAATCCTTCTGTGTATTTTTCTACAAACTCTTTCTGATAAATCCCATCCCTAATCATCACATGAGCCATGGCCAACAATAAGGCGAGGTCTGTACCCGGTCTAATGCGAATCCACTCCCGGCCTAGTACCGCAGCCTCGCTATAACGCGGGTCCACTACGACCAGGCGTGCCCCTTTTTCCGCAGCCCGTGACAAATCACGCAGCTGTCTCAAATGCAAACCAGCAGCAGGATTTCTTCCTATGAAAAGGACAAAGCGCGTATTTTCAAAATCATGTTCGGGCTTGGCTTCACCTATGGTTAGCCACCAACCAATGTTCCTTGGCAGAAAGCAGGTAGCCCCATGCGAAAAGACGTTGGGAGAGCCCAGGGCGCGCATAAATCTGTGAGTAAGATACTCGTTTCCTTCTGGATACTGGAGCCAAAACAATGACTCAGGTCCGTACTTTTGGGAAATGGACTTCACGCGCTCGCCAATTTCTTTGTAGGCCTGTTGCCACGAGATGGGTTCGAACTTCCCGTAAGCCACCCTCTTGAGAGGAGATTTTATTCGATCAGGATTATAGACTTCGTGAAGCATGCCGTGGCCTTTGGCACAAATACGTCCCATGTTGTTGCCAGCTATGGGAATACCTTCTGCTTTCCAGACGCGTCCCCCCTTGGTGAACACTTTGATGGCACACCAGTTTCCGCATGCATCACAAAGGGTAGGGGTGACCTTTATTTCACTGCTGGCGGATTTATTAGGAGCGGCCCAAGAGTCGATGTTGAGGTAGGAGGAGGCGAGAAGTGAAGCGCCACCTGCAGCAGACCCTATGAGGAACTTTCTTCTTGAAATTCCACGGTAAGACATATTACCTCCATGTAGGCGGTGGATGTTCATTATTACAATATATCTATAATTATATATTGTCAAGGCCCACTTCTTTTTCTCTATTTTCTTTTTCCCCCCGCTGCACCAAAATGATTCCAACCTCCAGGCATTAGTTCAGTCTCTATCCCTGAACGTAGCCGCAGTCGCATACCCGGCTCTTCCTGTAATACCCCTATGGCAATGAGTTCTATCCCTGCTTCTGCTGCTGCCATACAGACCGATTCAAACGCCTCCTGGGCTACACATGCTAACAGAACATAGTCCTCCCCGCCGTTTAGGACCCACTCAAAGGGATCCTTGTTTAAATATGAAGCGGCTTCGGCAAGCACACTTTCTATACAAAGCTTTTCTTCGAAGATTAGAGCACCTACTCCTGATTGCTTGCATATGTGTCCCAAGTCGGAACTTAATCCATCAGAAATGTCTATGGCAGCCGTGCACGCTCGCGATTCGGCAAGTAATCTACCCTCCAACAAATGGGGACGCGGTTCAAGGTGAGCTTTCTTTAGTGTTTCCACCCAAGGTTTAGTAGGGATTTCTCTCGCAAGCAGAAGGTCGCATCCCGCCGCTGAAAGCCCAGTGGGCCCTGTGATAACGATTACATTCCCAGGCTCAGCTCCAGTTCTCAGAAGCACTTCGTCCGTCGTGGCGAGGCCGGTAAGGGCGACATTGATCACTATGTCGGCCACGGACCGGGTAGTGTCTCCTCCCAATATGTTGACGTTGTATTCTCGAGCCAGATCGTTCAACCCTTGGTAAAAACCGTCCAGCCATTCTAGATCGATGTCGTCAGGCACACCGATGCTAACGAACGCGTCCCGGGGCGTGCCTCCGCAGGCTGCTATATCGGAAATGTTAACTGCTAGGGATTTTTTACCTAAAACATATGGCGGACCCCATGATCTCATGAAGTGCACGCGTTCCAGTAGAAGGTCAGTGGTAACCAGTAGGCAGGTTTTGTCGTCTATCTTTAAAACAGCGCAATCATCGCCAATACCGCGTACTACGTTCACGGGTCTGTTCAACCCCATAGACGCTATGCGGTCAATGAATCCAAATTCCCCAATCTCTGAGAGCTTCACGGCACTCTTAACTCCTTCCCTAACGTTGGGGATGGACGTGGAAGCCCATAAGCGAGCTTTACTGGGGCAGCAAAACTTTATCAAAAGCTACGTCATCATGCTTAACCGGAACGGTGCCATTGTCAATGGAAATACACAAGTACTAAATTCAGAAGTCTAAGTACCCTTGGCAGCAACGAAGTATCACAAGTGATATCTAAATTTCCGTCACAATGGAGTGGTTTTCTCGCGCAATGTACATGGACCCGTCAGTCCACCTTCAATGGAGCTAACGCTGTGGCTGCCGAGTAGTTTGGGCCTGCTAGTAATGACAAACACTCATTAATGTTATTCCCGACTCGATCAGGAATCCATCCTCCCGGATTAACTGCAAAAGCTTTATCAATGGTATTTAAGAAGAGATATATGATAGAGTATCTCTAAACATACAGCTGTAATCGGGTTTCATCGCCGATCGGATATGAATGTTAATAGTTAAAAATAGCCCAGCTTTATTACAAAGCTATGTTTCTTTAGCCACTGGCGTAATCTGCCTCGGCTCCAAATGAGGCTAAAAGAAGTACGAAGTACAAAGAATACTCGTGAACAAAAAAAATCAGGTAATGAAGAGCGAAACAATGCTAAGACTCGAAAGCCTTATATCTAAAAAATCTCGTGATATTCCGCCCTTTCTCGTCATGGACGTACTGGAACGCGCTGTGGAGATGGAAAGAGCAGGACAGAACGTGATACACCTTGAAGTGGGAGAACCCGATTTCGATACGCCAGCCAATATAGTCCAAGCAGGCTTCGAAGCCTTAAGGGCTGGGAGAACCCGATTTCGATACGCCAGCCAATATAGTCCAAGCAGGCTTCGAAGCCTTAAGGGCTGGGAAAACCCACTATACACCAAGCGTTGGCATACATGAACTTAGAGAAGCCATTGCCTCTCATTACGAAAACACCTATGGGGTGGAAGTTGATCCAAGCCGTGTGATTGTTATGTCAGGATGCTCCCCTGCTATCCTTTTAGCTCTTGCTGCTCTTATCGATGAGGGGTGCGAGGTTATTTTGTCTGATCCCCATTACGCCTGCTACCCAAACTTCATTCGCTTCCTAGGAGGCATTCCGATATTCATTCCAACGACAGCTGACCAAGGGTTTCAAATAGATCCGGACCACGTTAGCAAAAGGATCAATCAGAGAACAAGAGCTATCCTCATCAACTCGCCATCTAATCCGACCGGAATACTACTGGAATCTGATAGGATGAAGGCTTTGGCCTCATTGGGAGTACCGGTAATTTCAGACGAGATCTACCACGGACTCGTTTATGAGGGAAAAGAGCACTCCATCCTTGAATATAATGACGACTGCTTTGCCATCAACGGGTTTTCAAAGCTTTATGCCATGACTGGCTGGAGGCTGGGGTATTTAATTTGTCCATCCGCATTTGTGCGCCCCATCCAGAAAATGATCCAAAACTTTTTCATCAGTCCAGCAGACTTTGTTCAATGGGCTGGCGTAGAGGCCTTGACAAACACGTCTCAAGCTACTGAGATCATGAAACAAACCTTTAATGAACGCAGAATTTATATGTTAAAGAGATTGAGAGACATAGGGTTTCAGATCGACGTAGATCCCACAGCAGCTTTCTACATCTTGGCAGATGCGCGAAGATTCTCTAGCGATTCCTACACATTTGCTTTCGACATCCTAGAACAAGCGGGCGTTGGAGTGGCACCTGGCATAGACTTCGGTGAGAGCGCCGAAGGGTTTCTGAGGTTCTCTTACACTAACTCCATGGCAAATATAAAAACGGCTCTCGATAGACTAGAATTTTACATCCAGCAACGATTTGGTAGGTAAAACGCGTTGGATCAGCACTCATATGTGGACGGACGCCAATGTTTAAGCCAGAAATAAAGAATTAGTTCAAATGTTTTTTGTGTCTTCAAGCATCTGATCATATTAAAGCAAGACCTTATGTCAGGTTTGTTTTCATCGAAGACGCTAAATGAAATATGGGCAACTTCAAAACCTGCATTCACTTAGGTATTTTCAAACCGTGCTGGTCTGGTATCCGTACAAATACAATCGGAGCGGTTCTCGAGACTCAACGCAAATTCCGAGCGTGTACCTGTGTGTCCTTACCACAAAAGATGGAATAAAAAAATGGGGCCCCATCAAGTGCCGGATGACGTTAATGGGTGTTTGTGATGGCTCGGCGGCGTCCGCCGACGTGGGACTCTCAGCCTACACGCGAGTGACGGCCAACCGACCAGTGAAAGCATATCTCGCTAGAAAACTAATGCATTCTGTCGGAATTAGAGAATAAGTATTGAAGAGAAACATTCACAATGCGTTATCCAACTGTGGTTATCTCAAATGACGAAGTGGACGGTAATCATGTCGTTTTCTCAAAGGAGAACAGCCATTACCTTAGGTCTGTTCTTCGCCTACGCCGCGGGGACGTCATTAGAGCGATTTGCGGAAACATCACATATTTAGTAGAGATCGACGGATATGCAGCAGGCTGCGTCCTTGGCAGGGTCACACAACAGAAAAGCCCGTTGCAGACAACGCAGCGGATCATAGATCTCGCTTTTTCATGCGTTCGACCAGCTCCCACAGAAGAAATCTTCCGTCATGGGACCGAGTTGGGGGTCACTGCTTTCTATCCTATCATAGCGGAACGATCCAATCGCCGGCCTGTATCTGCAAAAGATAGGTGGCAGCGTGTCGTGGCCTCCGCGGTGTCTCAGAGCCGTAGGAACTCCATTCCAACGATAAACCAACCTGTACCCCTCAGTGATTTTTTGACAACTATTCACTACGACTCGACGCGGCTGATCCTATCCACTGAAGAGGAACCGCCCCTGCTGCTTTCAGCCCTGGAAAGTATGCCTACTGATCGAGTCACGATCCTCGTGGGACCTGAAGGAGGATTTACTTCTTCCGAGATGAACAGCGCTCGCGATGCTGGTTTTCGGCCTGTTAGTTTGTGTCGCAACGTTTTGAGAACCGAGACAGCAGCTTTGTTATCTGTCGGCTTAGTAAATGCGTGGCATGATTGGGAAGAACAAGGACGGACGAAACGTGCCCCTCACGGTAGCTCAAACCACACGCAGGATTAGCGAGCAACCTTCCGATACTAACGCAAGAATAGCTTCGGCAACACCAGTGAAATAGACGGAACAAAAGTTATCAACAAAACGCAGCCAAGCAACAACAACAGGAAAGGTGCTACGCTGGCTGTAACCTCGATTAGACTCTTTCTCGAAAGCCCCATTGCCACAAATAGGTTCAGGCCAAAGGGCGGCGTAAGGAAACCATACTCAATCACAAGAACCATTATTATGCCATAATGCACATAGTCTATGTGGAATCGATTCAGGGTTTCGATGAAAAGCGGGGACAATATCAGCATGGCAGAGACGTTGTCCATGACAGCGCCAATCAACAGGAAAAGTGCGACCACCATAATAAGAAACACCCACCTGCTTTGCACGTATGCGGTAATAATGTCTGCAAGGCGCTGAGGGATGCCTTCGGAGGTCAGCAGCCAAACAAGCGTCATGGCACAGGCAAGTATGAACAGGAGGCAGCCTGACAGAATGGCTCCTTCCATACACACGCTGGGCAATTCCTTTAATTTAATTTCTTTGTGGATTATGATTTCCACTATAAGCGCATAGGTCACGCTTACAGCAGCGGCCTCAGTAGGAGTGAACACTCCGCCGTAAATGCCTCCCAAAACAATAACAGGCAGAATTAAGGCCCAAAACCCCTGGCGAAGCGCCTTTACTGTATCGCTCCAACTGGCTCTTTCCACAACACGCCATTGGCGGTAATATGACATGAAAATAGTATAGGCGATGAACACACCGCCAATAAGAAGGCCAGGCAATACCCCTGCAAGAAACAGCTCTGCCACTGATACGTTCATGACCAGGCAATAGAGTATCATCGGGATAGACGGCGGTATGACTATACCCAACGAACCTGCTGATGTGATCAGTCCTACTGAAAAACGCTCTTCGTAGCCAGCCTTTGTCAGTGCTGGCAGCATTACCGATCCTATAGCCACTACCGTGGCCGGGCTGGAACCAGATAGTGACGCAAAGAAGAGGCATGCAATGGTGGTGGCTATGGCAAGACCCCCTGGATAACCGCCTACCACACAATTGACAACCTCTATGAGATGCCTTGCCATGGAACCGCGGGTCATAATATTTCCCGCCAAAATGAAAAAAGGCACTGACATAAGCACGGAATTATCAAGAGCGTTGAACAATTGTTGGGGTAGGATCAACAGGGATGTGGAGGAGTGGATCGCGAGGGTCAGGGCGGTTGTAGCAAGTAAGAGCAGCGCAATGGGGGTGCCTATTACCAACAACAGTACAAATGACAAAACAATCGTCGCTATCATGCCTCACGGCCCTTCAGGGGTTTAAAAGGTCTCCCTGCTATGAAATCGTAAAGTTGGTTTCCTCCATTCAGCAGGTATCGTAAAGCCATGACCACTGAGAATAAGGGAATAGGCAGGTATGGTATATACTTTGGTATCCTGAGCACTGCGGTTAATGTGCCGAATCGTTTTAGCTTCATAGCCTGTTCCCAGCCATACCAGGCCACCACAAGTAGCACAGCACAACAAATGAGGTTTACAATCAACATGAGCAATTGCCTCATTCTGTCGCTACTCAACCTCTCATATAAGAAAATCATGGAAAAGTGTGTGCCATACTTAACGCCAATTGCCGCACCCAGGAAGGCAATGAATACACTAGAATATCGTGTGACCTCCTCCATCCAGGTGAAACTAAACCCTACTACATAACGACATACAACTTGGACAAATGAGACAATGGCCAAAGCTAGGAGCACAAATACAAGCGTCCACTCTTCTAATCTACCGAGGAATGACCAAATGCGCCTCATTTGTCCGCCTGAGTCAAGTTGTTTCAACACAATAGGGCTTCTGACCAATCGTCCATGCCGTCCCTATTATTACACAAGCCCTGCCTGACTTTTAGTCAGCTCTACTTCTGGGAGTGTGTCGCCACCTTTTTTGTGACGAACTCTAAAAGTTCTTGGCCAATGATACCCTTGTATTTTTCCCAAACAGGGGTCACTGCTTTTTTGAAAGCTTGACGCTCTTCATCAGTCAGCTCTGTCACCTTGACGTCATTCTTTTTGCAATACTCTTCGACTGACAAGCCCGACTGAGGAAGTTTCTTCATAAGCTCTGAGTTTACGTCTCTGTTCACCTGAATGCATTTGGCTCCGGCTTCATAAAAGATCTTCTGCTGTTCAGGATTTAGCCTCTTCCAGACGTCTTGATTTACAATAATGATGCACTCAGTAAGCATGTGACGCGTTAGAGTTACGAATTTATTTATTTCTGTAGCTTTGATCATTATCGAGGTCAGCAAAGGATTTTCTTGGGCATCAATAGTTCCGTTTTGCAAGGCTGAATAGATTTCTGGAAAAGGTAGATCCGTTGGAGATGCACCAAGTTCTTTGAAGGTGTCGATGTAAATTGGGCTGTTCATTACCCTAATTTTCAAGCCTTTCAAGTCTTCTGGTTTGCGAATCTCCCGTTTTGAGTTTGTAATGTCACGAAATTCATTCTCGGTCCAGCCAACGCCCACAATCCCCTTTGCTGGGAGGAGACCAAAAATCTTCTTTTGAACCTCAGGGTCGTCCAGTACAGCGTAAGCTGTCTTACGATCAGGGTATAAAAACGGTAGGTCCATGACTGCCAATTGGGGGACGAAATTTTGCAATACTGCGGTACTAATTGTCGCTATTTCCAAGGTGCCAGACTGCACCTGTTCTGCCAATGACACCTCCCCACCGAGTTGACCAAATGGGAAGCACTTTATTTCGATGGCACCATTGGTCTTGATCTTGACATATTCAGCAAAGGCTTCCGCTCCTTTTGACTGTCCATGGAACGGTGGCGCCACGTGACCGAATTTCATTGTCATCGCTGCGTAAGACGGAATACCAAGCATGGTCGCCAGCATTAACCCAGCTATCAACAATGTTAAGAACCTGCATTTCATGGCCTTTCTCCTTTTCCCGATTAAGAGATTTTTGAGCGATACACATTGTCAGTGACTGGCCCCCCCTATGCTTACTGCTACACCGAGGGAGCCAATACGCGTATCGATCCGAGTCTGTTTTTTCTACCACAGCCAGGATCAAGATATCTATAATTTGTTGACATAAAAATGACCCATTACTTCAGCCAATACTTATGTCCTCAGACCTTAACAGTTGCCTTTTGGGATGGAGTTTCAATCATGGAAATGGAGCGCCATCTGCCCGTCCTGAATCGTACCCAGAAAACTATACCTAGTAGCGTTACATAAACCAAGCCCCAACACCATGCCGCTAGGACACCCATCCCCAAAACCTGTGTAATAATATAAACCGGGGGTACGAAAAAGAACCAAGCCAACGATATCTGAGCCCACATAGCGAATACAGTGTCCCCCGCTCCTTTGAGCGCCCCTGAGAAGATGATAAATAAGGTGTCAAAAAGAGTCCAAACAGCAACGATCCGCAAATATGTGACGCCACGAGACAGAACCGCGTCAAAATTGGACGAGACATCCCTCGTGTTTCTAAATAGTTCGAGGAAGAATTCCGGAAAGATAAGAAAAAGTGCGGCCATGGTTCCCATGTAGCACATAGCAAGTTTGAACGCGGCATAAGCACTCTGCTCAGCGACGTCCTCCCTTTTCATACCGATGTACTGGCCTACCAAGGTAGCGGTAGCAATGGACATTCCTATCATGGGCAAGAAAGCGAGCATTTCTATGCTGAGAACTATGTTTGAGGCTGCCAAATCGATCTGGCCAGCCCTGCCAATGAGCAGCACAAACACCGTGAACGAGGCAACATCCAAAAAAAATTGGATGCCAGACGGGACCCCGTAACGAAGGAGCATCCAAAAGATCCGTCCGTCAAAAACGATCTCTCGCCTTGTAGCATAGGTCCGCTGCTCATGAGATGATAGAAAAAGCCATGTCCAAAAGAGCGTCGGAATTACGCCCGTCGCTGCTGTAGCAATCCCTGCTCCAATGATACCCATCTCTGGCATCCCCCACTTACCAAATATGAGCAAATAGGCAAAGAAAGCGTTGGCGAAATTTCCGAACAAATTCCCCCACATAACCACCGTAGTTTTTCCCCGACCTGAAAAAAACGACGACAGAGCAGCATTTAAAGGTTGAACTACACCCCCAACCATAAGCAATGCAAAATAATTCTTTTCCAGTATCTGAACCTCAGGATCATGTCCCGCCCAACTAAAGACCATAAATCCAAGAGGAATGCAGGCAAGAATAATTGGCGCAGACAGAATTCCAAAGAATATGCCCTGCCACACTGCTCGAGAACAGGATCGAAACTGTTGAGCTCCGTGGTATTGAGCCACTATAGAATTCACATATTGCGCTGTCCCAATGAACACCGAACAAATAGTGAAATAGGTAATTCCACCCGGCACTGATGCCGCCACAGCAGCCTCTGAATACCAGGACAAGAACATACGGTCCACAAATAAAGTCATGGTGAGAGAAGCCGTGGACATTATCAGCGGAGAGGCAACTCTTAGTACCTCTCGATAACGTTCTATTTCAAAGTGCATGAGGTTTCCTTAGACCAGATTTTCCTTTGCCCCCTTCTGAGAAGACACTTACTTCTTGAAATATCAATAAACAAACTCGGATTATACAGGACTGTACCGCGAATGAGAAAACTTGCGGTCGATTGCCTCAAATTATGAGAGGCTTCAGCGGGCTTTTCTAATTAAAGCTCAAATCGCAATGAGGTTTTAGTGCGTCATTCCCTCTAATTAATACGTCAAGGGGATACAGCAAGAGATTATAGCGGGTCTATGCAAGTAAAAAGTGAACTCCTTGTATATTTTGGTACATCAGTCCCTCGAAAGTGGGAATCCAGTCGCACGGATCCTTTTAGTCTGTCGTTTCGCCTCTCTCGCCCTATCAGATCTATTTACTTGGGAGGAGACTGCGGATCTTACGCCATCGGTTGGACCCAGGAGACGCGACGATCACAGTGCGTGTGGTTGCCCAATGAATGAAACCTTCAATGTCAAATATACTTGCAATGACTTCGGCTTTAACCGCTGGGGGAAGATAGGTATGAAAGCGCCCGGCCCCTACTTGAACGCCAACCCCGTCTGTTAGGTCATCAACCACTTCCCGAATAAGCGTCTCACTGGATAAAAGATCCCGTAAATCGCTTTCTCCTACATCTCCTTGAAGCGCGATGCCGGCCAAGCTTCTGTCCACCTTGGGTTTAAATACCTGCATGAGAACATGTTCATACAATTCTCCACCAAAATGGAACCAAATAGGGCAAAATTCGCCGGATTTATATATTACGGTTTCGTTTTCGCCAAAACCAAGCCCCCTTCTTGCATGTTCAGCGTAGGACTTGGTCACAATAGGTCGGCGGGCATTGTACTGAAATGTGTTTGATGCTTGGCCCTTACGTCTGCTGACTAATATCTGTTCTCCACCATGCACGACATCGACTGTGGCTCCCCCTATGGCAAGGTCTTTTGTCTTAAAGGCTTCTAGCGCCACTTTACCTATTGTTTGGTGAGTTAAATTATCCACCACATCCACTGTTGGTCCTTCGGCCTCGAAATTACAATGATAATAAGCCCGATATTTATCAACACCGTCTGAAAATTTCTCACCCAAAAAAAGCCGATCGCGATTCTGGATGAGCAATTCTTCGTTTACAAGATGCTCCAGCACAGCTTTGGCTGTATTAATGGCCGAATCGCCCCACACTGCCTCTGCCAGTTCAAGCACGTCATTCACTTTTCGCCCTCTACGGCCGGACTGCATTATGAGGCTAATAACTTGTTGCACAAATACTCCCCAGCGCTTGCAAGGGGGGGCCGTTTCCAAAATGCCTTGCCCTGCGTAAAGAAGCATGCTGCTCATGGCTGCGCAATCGATTCGGTGTTTCGGTATGGGTAATATCTTTATTAACCCTGAGCGTCTTCCTCCACGTCCAATCCTTTGTAGGAGAGCCGACGTGTCTGGTGGGGCCCCGATCAGGACAATGATATCAACATCACCTATATCTATGCCTACCTCTAACGTTGATGTGGCAACCAGCACCGCATCTCGACACTCCGCAAACTTTTGTTCGGCTTCCTCTCGTTGGGCTCGGTCTAGGCTACCGTGATGCCCCGAAACATAAACGTTTCTTCGATCCCCCAATACCTCCTTTAGCTCTGTTGACAGCAAATCGCATTCTCGACGGGAGGGGACGAATATCAGCATTTTCCGCAACCCGTCTTGCGCACCGTTTTCTATCGCATCCCAAATAAGGTCCGCTATTTTTCCTTGAAATCCTAGGATCGAATCCAATGCTGCTCGAATTGGATTCAGTCCTGCTGAGGAACGTATCCGTAACCACTGGCGGGGAGGTCCCGGACAATACATTTCGATTTCCCGGTCTCCGCCTACACGAACGACTGAAGCCAACGCTCCCAGTAATCTCTCTGCCAAGGATGAAGTCTGGGATATTGTTGCGCTCCCAGCACAAACCTGGATATCTTCGCTGGAAACCCATCCCTGCCTAAAGGCATATTTCTTAAGCCTTTTAAGACGTGCTACCAGCCAGGCAACGTGATCACCTCTCGCTGAATTCTCGTACAAATGAGCTTCGTCAAGAAACACTGCTTTCACTGTTGAAAGAAGGTGATCCACGGGTAACCCATTTCGCATCTTTACGTCGTGGCACAGCATCGAATCGAACGATTCGGGCGTAGTTATTAGGACATGAGGTCTTCGGCCTTTGTCTCTGTGATCCGAAGTTTGTCGCCCGCATTGCCAATCGCTGTGTAGCAAAGGCCATTGCAGCCTACCATAGAGATCGTTAACAAGCGCTCTGGTTGGCGCGACGACTAAGATCACGATCCCTCTCTTTTCCTCCGGTAAATTCAACCTCTGAAGCCTGGCCACCAACGGAGCCATTATGGCCTCGGTCTTTCCTGAAGCCGTTGCAGACGCTACCAAGACGTCCTTTCCAGACAATATTGCGGGAACGGTTTGCCCCTGCACCTCTGTCAAGGCTTTGAACCTTCCTAAGAAAGCAGCCCCGACGTCACCAAGCATTTTTAGAAGCTCACGGTCTGATGACATGGATCGCGACCGAAATTTACGTCTGTGTAATACGGTATCTGCCAGGAGATGTCCCTAGCAATACATCCATGCGCTCAATTGCACCTCTGACAAATCGCCGTGTAACTCCATTGGGATTGTGAAGTTGAGTCTCATAGAGTTCTTGAAAAAGGGCAGGTAACATGTCCTGGTTGAAGTTAGCGGTCTGAACATTGAATGCATCACCATACAATGCCGCTAATCGTTCCAGAAGTAACCGTAGTTCCTTTTTACCGGGGGAAAGCACTTTGATGTGTATGACATTTCCATCTAAACAATACAGGATATCTCTTATAGGATCTTCTCCCAGTTCCAAAGATGGATCACCCGGGGCAGCAGCAAAAGCAATCAATAAAGGTATGTTAGTCAAGTTACGGAGCTCCTTGAGCAGATCCCTTCGACGTTCAATAGTTTTGTAATCTTGCTTTGTTCCATACGCAGAGGCGGCA
>FWPV01000199.1_pt1 | contig 134007 bp, 101 predicted proteins | sample 2228371 | NCBI WGS metagenome assembly FWPV01 (sample SAMEA103939776, study PRJEB20133) | metagenome | reverse complement strand
GGCGGGCGGGCCGGCCGGCCGGGTGGGGGCTGGTGGCTTGGCTACACCAGCGGCAGGCCTGGAGCCGAACCGCCCTGCTCACTGGCAGTGTGGCCTGCCTGTGGGCGGTAGTCTACCTCAGCAGCGCCCTGTTTTCGCAGATTCTGCCTCCCGCCTGGGGAGTAGGGGCAGGCTTGTTGGTTACCGCGTCTGTCGTTCTCCCCCTGGCGGTACTTGTTCCTCACTGTGTCGCAGCCCGTTTTCCGGAGCGCGCCTCTCGGTGGACCGGGCCTGTGCTGGTCGTGCCCCTCGGGCTGTTGGCCCCGCTGGTGGCGCTTGCGTTGGGGCTATCCCGCCTGGTGCTGGCCGTCTTGGGCGTGAAAGGTAGTGACCTTAGATCGCCGCTGACCGAGGAAGAGCTCAAGGAACTGCTCGCCGAGGGCGAGGAGCACGGGGTCTTGTTGCAGTCGCAGGCACGCATGCTCTACGGCGTGCTGGACTTTGCCGACCAAACGGCAGCGCAGGTGATGACCCCCCGACCGGACATGATTTCGCTTCAGGCGGACCGGCCCCTGCAGGAGGCTCTCGACCTAGCGTTGACCCACCGCCATCGCCGCCTGCCGGTGTACGGGGAGAACGACGACGACATTATCGGCGTGCTCTACCTCAAGGACATTCTGCCCTATGTGCGCAGCGGTGACCTGGAGCGGCCGGCGCGGGTGGCTAGCCGTTCTGCCCTGCATGTTCCCGAATCGCTCCCGGCCAGCGATTTGCTGCGGCGGATGCAGCAGTTGCGTCAGACGATCGCCATCGTCCGTGACGAATTCGGTGGCACCGCCGGCCTGGTGACCACCGAGGACCTGCTGGAGGAAATCGTGGGTGAGATCCGCGACGAAGACGACCTGGGGGAGGAGCCGGAGATCATCCAAATCAGCACGGACGAGTACTCGTGCGACGGCCAGGTATCGCTGCACCCGCTAGGCAATCTCTTGCGCTTGCCGTTGCCGGACGAGCACTACGACACACTGGCCGGGTTTGTGTTAGACCTGGCGGGCCGCCTGCTGCACCAGGGTGAAGCCGTCACCTGGCAGCACCTGATCTTCACAGCCGAGCGCGTCCGGGGGAACCGCCTGGAGAGAATCCGCGTGGCCCGGCGGGCGCCGACCGCGGAGGAGGGCTAGGCAATGCCTGGCACGGCTTGGGCCTTACTGCTAGCGGCAGGGGTGGTGCTGGTCTTCCGCGCCTGGCTGGCGGCGGCGCGAGCGGCTCTGGCCGCCACCAGCGAGGCTGGAGTCCGGCGCGGCGCAGCCGCCGGCGAGCATCCAGCGCAGACCTTGGCCCGGTTACTGGACCGTGAGGATCTGCACGGCGCTCTGCTCTTGCTGAGCAGCTTAGGGGTGCTTGTGCTCGCCGCTCTGGTCACCGCTGCGACCTCGGTCCTGTCCGGCTCGGTCCAACGGCTGATGCTGCACCTGGGGGCGGCCTTGCTGGTCCTGGTCACGGCGGAGATTGTTCCGCAAGCCTGGGGACGCCTACGGGCCGAGCGTCTAGCCTATGCCGCAGGCCCTGCCTTGCTCCGTCTAGCCCGGCTGGTCGCTCCCTGGAGCAGGCTGGGGGAGACTCTCGGTAGGAGCCTGCTGGGACCCGGCCGCTCCGGCCGGCAGGAGAAGTCTACCCTCACTGCTGCCGACATCCAGGCGGCGGCCGACCTGGGGGAGGAAAGCGGCCAGGTGGAGCCCGAGGTTGGCAAGATGCTGGATGAGGTCCTGGAGCTCACCTCGACGACCGTCTATGAGTTGATGACACCCCGGGTCGAGATCGTCGGTCTGCCGGCAGAGGCAACCGCTGAACACATCATGGAGATGGCCATCCGTGGCGGTTTCACGCGCATGCCGGTGTATGAGGGAGATCTGGACAATATCATAGGCGTGGCTAACGTCAATGATCTGTTAGCTCGTCTTGCCACCGGGGAACGGGAGTTCACGGCCCGTGATCTCGCGCGACCAGCGCTGTTCACGCCTGAGACGCGCCGCGCCGGAGAGATGCTACGCGAGATGCGAGAGCGCGCCACCCACCTGGCCCTGGTGGTGGACGAATCCGGCGGCACCGCCGGTCTGGTGACAATTGAGGACATTCTGGAGGAGCTGGTCGGGGAGATTCATGACGAACATGATACCGGAGAGCCGGAACTGACGCCGGTGTCTCCCGCCGAAGCGGTCGCGGAAGGTCGGGCACGACTGGACGAAGTAGCGGAGGCGCTGGGAATGGAATTCCCCGCGGTGGACGCCGAGACGGTAGGCGGTCTCTTCGCCTGGCTGCTGCAAAGGGCCCCCCGCGAGGGCGATTCCGTCGTGTTTGCAGGTCTTCGCTGGGTGGTTGAGGAAGAAGAGGGCCAGTACGTGGTCCGCGCCCGCATTACTCGTCTCCCAGGGGAGGCCGACTGATGGCCCGCAAGGTCCGCAAACGCAAGAGCAAGCCGACGACGACGGTCAAACTGGCGCCCGCCCAACTGCGCTTTCCCGGCGAGGTGAAGCAGTACTGGCTGGCGGTGGGAGCCGTTACCTGGGGCTGCGTGCTCATCGCCGGGACAGGCTTCTACTTCACCAGGATGTGGCAGTGGGTGTACCTGGCCGCCTGGCCGATCGGCTCGATTCTGCTGGTGAACTGGCTCTCCAATCGCCCCCGTCGCATCCAACTCAAGCAGCTGGGCCCCTCCGCTCGCGTCTTCGGGACCAACCATCCCGAGCTGGGCAAGCACCTCAAAGAGGTCGCCGACCTGCTGGGCATCCGCAGGCTGCCGCAGATGTACCTGGTCGAGGACGAGGCCCCCTACATCTACAGCATGGCCGGCCGCAAGGGCAGCATCATCCTGACCGGCGCCCTAGTGCGATTGCTCCGCCGCGATGAGCTCTCCGTGATGCTGGCCCGGGAACTGGCCCACCTCAAGTACGGCCACGTGCGCCTGGAGCGGGCCCTGTGGTGGATTCGTAACGCCAACCCGCTTTTCTGCATAGCCCTGCTGCCTCTGTGGTTCTGGAGCGGGCTGATGGGCGAGTGGCTGGATCTGATCGAGTACACTGCCGACCGGGCCGCGGTCCTGGTCACGGGTAGTCCTACCCTGGTGAACGCCACCATCGTAAAGGCGGCCGCCGGGGCTGACCCGCAAGCCAACGTGACTCCCCAGGAAGTGGACGACTTTCTCAGTCAGCCTGGAGGACTGGAGCTGGACGCGGCTCAAATGGAAGCGCAGTTCAAGCTGAACCGCTTCGTGGAGTCCATCCCCAACCTGCGAGACCGCATCGAGCAAGTCAGCGAGTTCGCCAAGAGCGAGGAAGGCCAGCAGTTGATGGAGCAGGTGAACGCGGTGCGGGCGAAGCTGGGCGGATAGGACGCCGCCTCGACTTAACTCTGGAAGTCCTTCACAGCCTGAAACATCGCCACCACGTTCTCCACCGGGGTCTTGGGTTGGAGATTGTGGATGGCGTTGAAGACGTACCCTCCTCCCGGCGCGAAGACCTCCAGCCGGGAGAGCACCTCTTGCTTAACCTCCTCCGGGGTGCCGAAAGGCAACGTCTTCTGCGTGTCCACACCCCCGCCCCAGAAGACCAAGCGATCGCCGTAATCCCGCTTGAGCACCGACGGATCCATCCCCTCCGCCGAGCATTGCACCGGGTTGAGGATGTCGAAGCCCGCCTCGACAAAGTCTTCGAGCAATGGGACTACGCCTCCGCAGGTGTGGATAAAGGTCTTCCAGGCGGTGTTGTGGTGTATCCACTCGTTCATCAGCGTGTGGAAGGGCTTGTACAGGTCGCGGTAGGCGGCGCTGGAAAGGAAGGGGCCGCGCTGCGTGCCGAAGTCTGTCCCAGTTAGGAATAGTACCTGTACACGGTCGCCAACTAGTGGAGCCAAGCGCGCCAGGTTCTGCAAAGCAATCTCCGTCTGCCGCTCGAAGACCTCGTATACATAGTCGCGGCGGCTTACCGTGGACATGTACCATTCGGCTACGTCGCGGATGCCGCGCGGGTGTTTGAGCTGCGGACCGGGAACCCAGGCAATGTCTCCCAAGCCGGTGCCGCCCAGACCCGCGACCACGGCGTAGGGGGTCTCGCGGTAGAGCCGATCCGCCTCGGCCTGCCAGTGCTCCGCATCCTCGTGGGTGAGGTGGACGAACTCCTCGCAGTTGTCCTGCGGGTCCAGTCGCGTGTCATCAATCGGCTCCTGGCGAATGAGGGTGTCGTGGTAAAAGCCACCGGCCGGCATGCGCCCGCTGGGCGGTACGGTAGTGTCGCCCTCGGGGTACTGCAGCAGGTCACCGTTCGGCTCCAGCCGCGTGTTGAACTGGCCCGGCACCAGCACCGGGGTACCGTCGGAGAGCTCCCAGGGCTTCCAGTCGGCGGCGGGGAAGCCGAACATGGTGTCGCGCCCGCCCAGGCCGATGGTGTCAATCCCCAACGCCTCGCGGAGATCGTTGGTAACCTCGCCCAGCATCTGGTAGGGCTCGACTACCTTCACGCGGGCACCGGGTTGATCCAGCCCCAGAGCCAGGCGGAGTCTTGAGAGCGTGGAGACGTGGATGCCGGTTACGGCTGTGGCCCCCAGGTCCACCGGCACCTGATCAGGCTCCTGGTGATTGAGCGTGGCCTGTAGGCGTTCCCGTGAGGTCATGGCGTACTTTCCTCCCTACAAGCAGGGCCCTGACGATCAGTCATACCAGGCCCGCAAGAACTGGTCCAGCGGCCCGTCGTAGACCGCTTGAGCTAGGAATTCCGTCCCCGTCTGCGCACCCCAGGAGTACAGGATGATCGTCTGCCCCCGGTATTCGCACAGGTCCACATCGCTGTTGTTGCGATTCACCGCAGCGGCAATGTGCGCCTGCTGTTCCGGCGTGAAGTTGGGGTTCGCCAGTAGTCTGTCCTCTGCACTGATCGAGAGCACCGGGTTGCGATCGCTGCTCTCCCAGTGAATGAAGTCCTGCGTACGCACTACGTAGGGCTCAAAGCGGCAGTCCTCCGTGCGCAGAGTGTCATAGGGCTGGTCCGGATTGGCCGCGAACATCTCCAGATAGATCATGTAGTAGTACGGTTCGACCCAGCGCAGCACCGGGCAGGCGGTGTAGCGGTCGCGGGCGAAGACGTGGTCCTCCGGCGGCAAGAGCCGCCAGGTCTTCAGGTCAGGCGACTCAGCGAAGAAGTTGGTGAAGCGTCTTCCCACCATCCCCGGCGGCTCCCCCACCTCGAAGGCCATCATGTACCGGTCGAGACCTGCGCAGACTGACTGATTGTAGATGCCCCAGTCGGGCGGGAGCCTCAGAGCCGGTTGCCCGGCCCAGAACTGCAAGTCGCGGGACCAGCACACATCCATCTCCGGGCCGCCGCCGTGGACGGTGCCGAAGACGTACATGGTGTCGCCCTCGACGTGGGCGCTGCCATAGGAATGGTCCCAGGCGAAGGGGGGAGTGGTCTCCCCAGACTCCATGTCTACGAAGCGATAGAACGATCGCCCGGTATCGTTGGCCCAGTAGCGGCTTTGGACATACTCAAAGCGGAGCAGCCGCTCTTGCCAGACGACCGGGGTGGTCTCGATGATGTCACAGTCCAGAGTACCGAGCTTGCGGATGGGAGGCTTGGCCTGAGGCATGGGGTCTCTCCTCACAGAGTGATGTAGGCGAGAGGTGTCTTCCTCACACCCGGACGTCGTCCCTGCCCAACGGGCAGGATTCCGCGTCGCACTAGCGAATACCACGCCGGACGCCCACGCATGCCCTGCAAGATTGCCTGCCACCAGAGAAGGAGCGATAGTGCCTTCCCGCAAGCGCAAGCCGCGCCGCACACCCGCACCGGAGCCGCAGGCAGCCGACTACCGCCGCGGAGTCATCCTCGGACTCTTCCTCATCTCCGGCGCCACCGCCCTGGCCTATGAGGTAGTCTGGGTGCGGATGCTGACGCTCGTGTTCGGGGCGACGGTGCTCAGCGTGGGTAGTGTGCTGGCGGCGTACATGGCCGGCCTCGCGCTGGGAGCGTGGTTCTGGAGTCCCCGCGCTGACCGTACAGCTCGGCCGCTGCGGATGTACGCCCTCCTGGAGCTGGGCGTATCTGGGTCGGCTCTGCTCACTCTGCTCCTCTTCCCCGCGGTGCAGACCATCTACCGGGGGCTGTTCGTCGGGGGGATGAGCGACTTCTCCGTGCTGAGCCTGGCGCGGTTCGTGCTCTGCCTGCCCGCCCTGCTTCTGCCGACTTTCCTCATGGGCGGGACGTTGCCGGTCCTGGCCCGCTTCTATACCGAGAGCCTCGCCCGCATCGGGCGCGGAGCGGGCGACCTGTACTCGGTCAACACCTTCGGCGCGGTGCTGGGGACGGTCCTGGCGGGGTTTGTGATCATTCCCAACCTGGGGGTGAAGGGCACACTAATAGCCGCGGCGGCGCTGAACGTGCTGGTGGCGTGTACTGCCTACCGGCTGTCCCTGACGGCCGCACCGCTGCCGGCGGAGACCACGCCGACCGCCCGCTGGAGGAAGCTGAGCGCGGGGACCACCGTCGCCCTGGTGGGCTTCGGCGTCTCCGGCTTTGCCGCCATGGTCCTGGAGGTAGCCTGGACCCGGGCGCTCATCCAGATTTTCGGCAACTCCACCTATGCCTTCACCACCATGCTGGCGGCTTTTCTGATCGGCCTGGCGGCGGGAGCGGCGGTGTGTGGGCGGCTGATTGACCGGGCCCGCTACCCCTTCTTCATCTTCGCCGCGCTGGAACTGGGCATCGGCGTCTGGGCCGCGGTGGCCACGCCGTTGATAGAGTGGCTGCCTCCTATCTTCCTGAGCGTCTACCGCAGCACCGGCGGCGCCTTTGGCGCTCTGCAGGTGACGCAGTTTGTCGTCTGCTGTCTCCTGATGCTGCCGGCCACCATGGGCCTGGGGGCGGTCTTCCCGGTGGTCAGCAAGATCTTCTCGGCGCATACGGACGGAGCCGGGCGCAGTGTCGGGGTGCCGTACGCGGCCAACACGCTGGGGACGGTGCTGGGCTCGCTACTGGCCGGATTCGTGCTGCTGCCGCAACTGGGGCTGGAGTTGTCTATCCTGATCGCCGCCGGCCTGAACCTGGCGGTGTGTGCTGCGGTACTCATCGCCAGCCGCCAGACGGTGCTGCGACCGGCGCGCCTGGCTGTGCTGGGGGCGCTGGCCCTGTTCGTCTGCGCCCGTCTGGTCTTTGCCCGCCTGGACCCGCTGGTGATGACCGCCGGAGTGTACATGTACCCGGAGTTCTTCCTGGGGGCGGAGAGCCGGAACCTCTCGCTCGCGCAGGTCGTGCAGATGAAGAAGGTGCTCTACTACCGGGAAGGCTATAGCGCCTCGGTAGCGGTGATCCAACTGCCCGATGGCGGCCTCTCGCTGCAGACCAACGGCAAGACCGACGCCTCCACCGGCGATCTGTCCACGCAGCGAGCCCTGGCGCATCTGCCCATGCTGCTGAAGCCCGACGCGAAGGACGTGTTGGTCGTCGGCCTGGCCAGCGGTTGTACGGTCGGCTCTACGCTGCTGCATCCGGTCCAGCGCGTGGAGTGTGTCGAGATCGAGCCGATCATGACGACGGCGGCGGGCTTTTTCAACCCCTGGAACCATCAGTGCCTGCAGGACCCCCGCTTCGTGCCGGTGCTGCAAGACGCCCGCAATTTCGTGATGATGACCAACCGGCAGTACGACATGATCACCGCGGAACCGACCAACCCCTGGATAGCGGGCGTGAACAACCTGTTTACAATCGAGTATTACCGCCACTGCCGCGCGCGGCTGCGGCCGGGTGGGATCATGTGCCAGTGGCTGCCGGCGTACAACTTCACGGTGGACGAACTGCAGACGGCGCTGGCGACGTACGCCTCGGCATTCCCTTACGTCAGCGTGTGGTCGTTCCCCCGGATGCGATCGGATCTGTTTGCCCTCGGCAGCGACCAGCCCATACACGTATCTCCGGCGGCCGTAGCGGCGGCGCTGCAGGGCCCCGTCCGCGCGGACCTGCTCACGATGGGCGTCGCCAACGTCTGGGAGTTCCTGGGAGCGCTGGTGCAAGACGCCGAAATCGTGCGCAAGGGCTCCGGCGGCACCCTAAACACCGACGAGCACCCTCGCCTGGAGTTCTCCACCCCCAAGCACCTCTACGAGAAGGACCTGCAGTTGGAGACGATGCGGTGGGCGTATGTAGGCGTGGACCAGACCCTCAGCCGCATGCCTCTGGTGGCGGGAGAGGTCAGAGACTGGCTGGAGAAAGCCGGACTGCGTCTCAGCGATCAGGTGCGGCTCAACTCGGCCCAGTTCATCCCGCACCACGTGGATCCCGTCAGCCCGCCCGGCACGCGGCGCGATACGGCCGAGATCATGCTCAGCGTGGACACTCCCAGCGGTCCGGCGACACTGCGGGTGGCTCCGCTTCCGCGTGACACCTGGCCGGAGTCCTTGGCGAAGGAATGGCCTGACGTCGGTCCGGAGTGGCAGGTAGACCAGGGCGTCGGGACGGCGCGGGCCACGAGGCAGATGCCCGGCACGAACCTGGCCGTGCGCTGGGAGGTGGAGGCGGGAGACACGACAGAGTTGGGGAAGCTCACGGATTTCGTGGAAGCGGGGTGAGTGCGCCCTGCCGCACAGCATGGCCCGGCGGCGATTCGCGGGCGTGCCAGCCTTCTCACTGATATTGGTCTATCTCGCAAGGTTCCGACACTTCGTCGAGGAAGTCAGGCCGCAGGAAACGCACCATGTCGCCGACTCGTGCCATGCGCTCTCGGAGGCGCTGGAACGGGAGGAACCTGCAGACCTGGCTTAGGGGTGGCACCAAGCGTGAGAAGGTTGGGCGATTGACCTCTGCAATGACCTTCTCACGCCGCTCCTCCGGCGCTACCAGATAGAGGGGGATGTTGATGTTGGGCTGCATCGAGAGCAGATCGGACATCCGCAGCAGTCCGGAGTAGATGGACGTTGTGCTCTCGATCTCGAAAGCCGCAACTACCGCGTTCTTCTGCAGCCACAGCACGTCGATGAGCTCGATGGTGCGTCTGGTTGCCTGGTCGAACTGAACCGGCAATTCGTCGAGCAAGTGAGGTAACTCCCCGTAGCTGTGACCGTCCACCTCTCGGTTACGGTCGTTGCGCGCAACCCACACTCTGAGACCCATATCGTTACCAATCTTGAGCAGCAACCACTGCACCGCCTCATGGGAGGTGGGCTCCCGTCCGGCTGGCGCATCGTCGTCCACACTATCCCTCTCCGGGACTGTCACCCTCACTGTTCGCTTGCCCAACTTGGCTCTCAGATAGGCCGGCTTTCTCTGCAGCTTGGCCGGATCCAGCGGACGCACAACGGGATGCTGTTCTGCCTGCCTGAGGGCCTCGAGAACCGTCTCCCCGTCAGGTGTCGGCCACTTCGCCAATGACTGGCGCAGTCTGGCGGTCCAGGCATTGGGCTTGGTGAGGCCTTTGAAGACGGAGAGCCGCTCTCGGAGTTCGCTTATAGGCACTGCCGTCTCGGGAGTCAACTTGACAAGGACGCGCACACGGATACGGCACGGGAAGATGTCCTGAGACCAGATGGGGGTATCGTCCTCAAATGGTGCTGACACAACCTCAAGGACACCGACGAATCGAGAGATACCCGTGATGTAGCACAGCAGGCGGTCGCCTTCCTGCACTTTGCTGACAGTGCGCCTGCGTCGTTCCTTGTGCCCGCTGACCGTGGCGCCTGCCCTCAAGAACTCTTCCCAGGTCGTGCCCGTGAAAAGATCAAGCCAGTAGTTGCTCTCTCTCATGGAAGCACTCACCTTCGGACCGACGCTTCCAGGCCAACTTGGCCCGCGTCGGTAGGCACACATTTCGGCGTCTCACTGACGCTCGCCTCTACCATGCCCGGGGAGGCCAGGGCTCCGCCCTCTCAGGCAATGGCCACGGCCTTGCCGGTCAGGGCCGACTTGTACAGCGCGTCCAGGACCTTCATGATCGCCAGCCCATCCGTCGCCGGCGACATTGGCGGCTTGCCGCTCAGGACGCAGTCCACGAAGTGCCGCACCGCCTCCAGCCGGCCCATCCACGGGTCGGACTGCACCTTGAGGTCCACGTCCACCGGCGCTCCATGCTCCTGCTTGAACAGGCGCAGCTTATCTATGGAGGTCTCGTCTATCCCGTCCACGGCCCACTGCCGCTCCAGCGTAGCGCCCGCCCGGTCGCCGCAGAGCGTGGCGTAGACCCACTCGCGCTCGATCCGACTGGCCCAGGAAGCCTCCAGCAGGATGGTCGCGCCGTTCTCAAACTTCACCATCCCCACCGCCATGTCCTCGACGTCGAACTTGCCCTGCAGGTTGGGGCTACCCCAGGGGCCCAGCGCCTCCATCTGCGGCCCGAACTTGCTGTAGGTTGAGCCCAGGCAGAGCACGGGCGCGGGCTTGCCCATCAGCCACCAGGTCAGGTCGAACATGTGCACGGCCAGGTCAATGAGCGGACCTCCGCCGGCATATTCCTTCTGCGTAAACCACCCGCCCCAGCCGGGAATGCCGTTGCGCCGGATCCAGCCGCAGCGGGCGAAGTAGATGCTCCCCAACTCTCCCGCGTCCACGGCCTCCTTGAGCACGCGCGCCTCGGGCCGGTAGCGGTTGTTGAACTGGATCATGAAGATCTTCCTGGCGGCTTTGGCGGCGTCAATCATCTTCTGGCCGCTCTTGGCGTCGGTGGACAGGGGCTTCTCCACCAATACATGCTTGCCCGCCTGCAGGGCGGCGATGGCCAGCGGCGCGTGCAGGTAGTTGGGAACGCAAATGCTGACGGCATCCAGGTTCTTCATCGCCAGCATCTCCCGGTAGTCGGTGAACAACTCCGGAACGCAGTACTGCGCGCCAGTCGCCTCCAGAGCAGCGGGGTTGATGTCGCACAGGGCGACGACCTCCGCGCGAGGATGGCTCTGGTAACCCTGCAGATGGTAGGCGCCGATGCCGGTGCCGATGACGCCGACGCGAAGAGTAGAAAGTCTGGCCATGAGTGATCCCTCCTGAAAGGGTCTAGAGTACTGAATGGTACGCAGAATAGGTTGGCCGCGGGAAAGTCGGAATCCTTCCCAATCCGGACCCCCTCCTCCGCCCGGCGGACGGAGACGGACGCAGCGTCTGGAGCTGCCGCGCAGCGAGCTACACCGGACAGGTGTCCGCGGAAGCGCCCCCGCCTTTACAGCTTCCCCCTCTCGATTGCCGCCCGCAACTCGATCGCCTTCTCCTCCGGGAGGCTGTCATTGATGAAGGAGCCTGCTCCGGACTCCACACCGGCTCGATACTTGAGCTTATCGGCGGCACGCTGGAGCGGATGGAACTCGGCGTGGAAGTGCGCCTCCGGCCAGGCGCGCCCGTCGGTCGGCGCCTGGTGGAAGATCATCATATAGGGCAGGGGGAAGCCGAAGAGGGCGTCGTAGCCCCGGGTGACCACCTGAAGCGCCTCGCCCAGAGCCCACAGCTCCGCTCCCTCCATCTCCGCCAAGCTGGGACGGCACCTCCGGGGTACCACCAGCGTCTCATAGGGATAGCGCGCCGCGAAAGGCAGGTAGGTGACGAAATGGTCGTTCTGGTGGATTAGGCGGCGGCCGTCGGCCAGTTCCTCCGCCAGCAGGTCACAGAGCAGGCATTGGCCGGTGCGAGCGCGATGGTCGGCGGCCACCTGCAGTTCGCGTTCGGGAATCGGGGGCACATAGGGAAAGGCGTAGATCTGGCCATGGGGGTGATCGAGAGTCACTCCGACCTCTCGGCCCCGGTTCTCGAAGATCATCACGTAGTCAATGAAGTCCAACGCCCCCAACTCACGGTAACGGTCCTGCCAGACCAGTACGAGGCGGAAGAGACGGTCGAGCGGTAGTTCGCCGAGACTTCCCTGATGCTGGGGAGTGTAGACGACTACCTCGCAGCGCCCCCGCGAGGGGCGCACCGGCGCCAGGGGAGTACCCGCCACGGCCGGCTCCGGCGCGGGGTCGAAGAAGGAGGGGAAGCGGTTTTCGAAGACGACGATGTCGAAATCCGGCTCGGGGATCTCGGTCTCGAAGGCGCCCGGCAGCGTAGGGCAGAGCGGGCAGAAGTCGTCCGGCGGCAGGAAGGTCCGCTCCATGCGCACGCTGGAAGTCATTACCCACTCACCCAGGTGGGCGTTCCATCTCAGCTCTGACATTTCTTCTCCTGAGCGGGCGGGGAGAACTCGTAGTAGATGAGGTAGCGGCCGTCAGCGCGCCGGACCTCGCGGCGACGCATCTGCGGCCGGGGGGGTGGAGCAGGTGGCGGGGAAGCGTTACTCGACACTACGGTAGCCTCCGGACTTGTCCTTAACGGCGCAGAAGGCTTCGCCGCCGGGCGGCGGGAAACCTCCTCGCGGCGGCGGGCGATGCCACAAGCAGCAGGCGCTTGTGGTAGCATGTGGCGGGAGGAGACTTGCAGGTGCGGGAGGAGACTGCAGCCCTGGAAGCCAGACGACTGCGGGCCGCGCGGTTAGGGGGGCGGCGGCCCTTCGCTGCCCCCGTCGTAGCGCCGGCGGCGCTGCTGGTGGCCGCTGTCCTGCTCATCCCGGCCGGAGCGCTGGCCTACCGGTACGGCCCGGGGTGGCTGAGTCTTCTGCTCCGAAGCCGCCCGACCGGAGTCGTCATCCATCACAGCGCGACGCCGGCGATGGTCAACGGTCACCTGGTCACGGCGGCCATGATAGACCGGGCGCATGCCCAGCGCGGTTGGGGCCGGACCGACGAGACCGGGCGCGTCTACCACATCGGCTATCACTACGTCGTCCTGGCGGACGGCAGGGTGCAGCCGGGACGCCCCGAGCGCATGCGTGGCGCGCACTGCGACCGTCACAACGACATGCTGGGGATCTGCCTGGTGGGGGACTTTACGCAGACTCCACCGCCGGCGGCGCAACTGCGCGCTGCGGAGCAGTTGGCCCGGCGCTTGCTGCGCAAGTACGCGCTGCCGACCGATCGCGTCTACCGGCACCGAGACCTGGACAGCACCGAGTGTCCGGGGGAACGCTTCCCGTGGGCGGAGTTTCAGGCCAAACTGAGGGACAAGGCCTGACGATTCCGGCCGGAGGTGGACTCCCCGCGACTGCCCCCCCTTCCGGCAATCATCGTTCATCAATTATCGCTCATCAATTCCGCCGAGCGCCAGGATACGGCTGCAGGACTCGCAATGCACCAGGCGCTGCCCCCGGCGAATCACCGCCTCGTACTCGCTGGGCACTCGGGTGCGACAGAACTCGCAGGTACCTCCCACCACACCCGCAACCGCCACTCCCTCCTGGGTGGCGCGCCTCTTCTCGTACTCCTGGTAGAGGGCCGCCGGAGCCTGACCGGCCAGTTCGGCCCGCCGGGCGGTGAGCGTCGCCTGCTCCTGGTGAATCTCTTTGGTGCGGTGCACGAAGTGCGCGCGGGCCCGTTTGGCGCGGGCCGCGGCCTCGGTGGCGCGCTGCTCGGCCTGGTCGCGCTCTGCCCGCAGGCGCTCCACCGTCTCGTATAAGGCGAGGATCTCTTCCTCCAGGCGACCCTTGCGCCGGTCCAGTTCCTCAATCTTGCGCTCCAGGGCGGAGAGTTCCTTGGTGTCGGACACAGTCCCCCCATAGGCCCGCTGCCACTTCTGCTTGCGCTCGGCCTCGGTGCTCTCCAGGGCCAACTCCCGATCCTTCAAGTCGGTCTCCAGCTTGCGGAGCTGCTCACCGATCTCCGCCAGGGCCGCCGCCTGCTCCTGGGCGCGCCGGGCGGCCCGGGTGCCGTCGTCCAGAGAGCCGAGCTCCTGCTCCAGGCGCAGCAGTTGAGTGTCGGCGCGCTGCAGTTCGTAGAGCAGGGCGACGTCTTCCTTCAGAGCCATATCGAGCCTCTCCTTCTTCCGCACGCATTCTCAGACCGGCAGCGAGCGCGAGAGCGTTTCCACGGGAGCCACGGCCACCTGCAGGGACTCCCCGAATTCCTCCCGCAACGCCACGGCCAGCGCCGGCAGCAGCAGCGCTTCGCTCTCGGCATGGCCGGCCGTGATCACCAGGAGCCCGGCAGCCAGGGCCTCGGCCGTGTCGTGGTAGCTCAACTCCCCAGTGACTAGGACGTCGGCACCGGCCGCCAGGGCAGGCCCCACAGCAGCCCGGCCCGAGCCGGGCAGCACCGCGACGGTCTCGACCGGTCCCTCCCCGGCCACCTGTACCTCCGGTGTGCCAAGAATAGCGCCTACCTGCCGGGCAAGCTCTACTACAGCCAGAGGCTCGGGCAACCTACCGATTCGCCCGAGGCCTGCTTCCGAAGGTAGCGGGACCACCGGATACAGATCGAAGGCCGGTTCCTCATATGGATGGACCTCACGCAGCGCCGCGACTACCGCGTCCTGCGCCGAAGCGGGCAGGAGCATCTCGAGGCGCGCTTCGGCAACCAGGTTGCTCTCGCCTGCGGTCCCCACGGCGGGTTGGCCCTCGTCCGGGGCACGAAAATGCCCTTCGCCTACCACGTGGAAGGCACATTCGCGATAGGCCCCGATAGCTCCTGCTCCCGCCCGCGCCAGGGCCTCGCGCACGATCGGCGCGACCTCCACCGGCAGGAAGGTGACCAGCTTCAGCCGGGCCGGCTCAGACACCGGCAGCAAAGGGCGGCAGTCGCCGAGCGCGAGCCGGGCAGCTAGCAGCGCTGCGGGGCCTACTCGCGGGGCGCAGTCTAAGTTGGTGTGCGCCACATACACAGCGATTTCCGCACGCAGCAGTCCGGCCAAGAGCCCACCGTGTGGGGTGTCGGTACGTATCTGCGGTAGCGGCGCGTAGATAAGCGGGTGATGGGCGATGATCAACTGGGCTCTCAGGCGACGCGCCTCGGCAAGTGCCGTGCGCGTCACCCCCATCGCCACCAGGCCGGTGGTTACCTCCTGTGTCGGTCTTCCCAGTTGCAGCCCTATGGGGTCACCGGACTGTGCCCAGAATGCAGGGGCCATCCGCTCCAGCGAACCAATGACTTGCGCTACCGTCAAAGACATAGGAACCTCCTTAGCACTCCACCGAGAAGAGTGCTAAAAGGGCGGCACAGGGGCTTGACAATGTTCCCTGCTAGGTATATATTGGCGGCGAAGCGTGAGGGTGAGTCCGATCGGGGGTGTCTCACCAGGAGGATAGGGAAGATGCCGATCTACGAGTACAAGTGCGAGAAATGCGGCCATGAGTTTGAGCGGGAGCAGAGCGTGCACGACTCTGCTCCGGCGCATTGCCCCAGCAACGGCTGCCGGGGCAGAGTGAAGCGGGTATTCAGGGCCCCGGCCATCATGTTCAAGGGCAAGGGGTGGCATGTGACGGACTATGGACGGAAAAGCGCGCGGCCCGCTGCCTGTTCCAGCGGGGGGGCCTGCGCCAAGGCCGAGACTTGCCCGGCGGCCAGTGACTAGTCTCGCAGAACCCGGCGCCCTACGGCCTCCGCTTGCGGAGGCCGTTTTGCTGAGTGCCGCCGGAACCATCACGGCCTCACAGAGCCGGAAACGCCCGCGGCCGAAACCGCGGGCGCGGATGTCTTGCGCCGCGGTGTGCAGAGGTTAGGGAGTCTCTGGGACCGGGGCGGGCCTCGGTGCAGCGGCAGGAGCGGGGCTGCTACCGGCGGCATCTCCGGCACCCGCCGGAGGCGCCTCGGAACTGGCCGGGGTGGCAGGAGCCGGGTCGGACGTGCGCGCGGGTTCGGCGCCGGCCGGAGGGGAAGCGTCAGTTGCGGGCCCTGTTTCTCCGGCGGGTTTGGGATAGAGTATGGCGATTATCTGCGGTAGCAGAGCCGGGTAGCGGTGCACGACAAAGTTGACGGTTTTGGCCGTCAGGCGGGGAAAGGTGCGAGCTACGAGCCGGGCCAGGTCGCCGAGAATGCTAGGATAGCGGGCTATTACCTGCTCCTTGACCTGAATGAGAACCTCGGGGAACTCCTTGCACAGCAGGTCGATGATGGCGCCATACAGGTCGGGGTACTTACCGGTTAGCAGCTGCGTGGCGGCCGCCCGCTGACCGGGGCCGTGCGGAATCTTGGCGAGGTCGGCGAGGAAGTCAGAGTACTGCTCGGTGACCAGCTGACTTACGCGGATCTTGAGTCGGTCATTACCGCCGATAGCCTTACCGATGATGCGCGGGATTTCCGGATAATCGGTCTGCATGAGCTGACCGAAAACCGGCATCAAGCCGGTCAGCAGATCAGGCTGCTGCGTGAAGAGGAAGCGAACGACCTCTTCGGAGAGGGTGGGGTACTCCGCGTCCACTACCGCGGCGAGGCGCTGGTACTGTTCGTTGCTGGCGCCGAGGAAGATGCCGATGAGGCTGTCTACCGGGACCGACGCTTGCGCATCCTTCGCGACCGGAGCAGGAGCGGCGGTAGTCGCTGGTGCCTCCGGGGCAGGGGCGGAAGCGGTCTTCTCAGCAGAAGGACTCGTCGCCACTTCCTCCTCGGCATGGACTGCCGAGAGGGCCGGGCCAATCAGAAGGGCGAGTGCTGCAAGCCAAAGGAGCGTTTTGGGCATGAGCTAGCCACCGCCCCCCGTCGTCAAGAGCGCCGGTGTGATTTTCAGGCCCTCCGGTGCGCCTCCGAGGTAGTCAGCCAAGACGGCCTCGGCGACCAGGCCCCCCACCACCTCGCTGGCAAAGTCACCTGAGTTCCGGGCGGTGGGATTGGGGACACTGGCCATGCTGACCGGCGTCACCCGGGGCGGCGCCGCTACAGTATTGGCTAGGGGGGCACCGGGACTCGCGGCCGTCATGTCCGCCATGTGCGTGCGGGCCCGAACGTAGGCCAGGCGCGGGGAGGGACGAGTCACCGCGGGTACACGTGACGCCGTCCGGGGTCTGCCTTCCGGCACTGCGGCACGCACGGAACGAACCGACTCCTGCCTCACGACAGCCATCACGGCAGGAGCCGCCGGAGCAGGGCGTACAGGCAGTGATGCCGGGGGCGGAAAGGTCGGCTCGGCGGGGATTGTGTTGACCACAGGAGGCGGAGTCGCAGTCAGAGCCGCGGGCGGCGGAGCCTGAGGCCGGAACAAGATGGCCACAGCCAAGGCTGCCGCTGCAGCCACACCTACCCCAGCCCAGGCGGGAGCCCAGCGCCTCGAGGGCCGCGGGAGCGGGGCGGTCCGCAGGCTCTGAGCCGCGGCGGCCCGGATGCGCACAGCCAGTCCGGCGTTCGGCTCAGGCAGCGGCGCACCCCGCAACAGAGCCACGGCGGCCTGTAGACGGCGCGCTTGCTGGGCGCACGCTGTGCAGGCAGCCCAATGCTCGACCAGACGCGCTTTTGCGTCAGGGGGCAGACCGCCGTCCAACTGTTCGTGCAGCAGTCGGTAGGCCTGCCGGCAGGTTATGCTGCGCACCTCTTTCATCTGTGCTTTCCCTTCGACGTCGGCCGCACCTTCCCCTCACGGCGCCCCTCCGCCGCTTGCGCCTGCTCGCGTTGGTACTTCTCGTACTCCCGCGCGAACGCGTCTCGCGCCCGCGCGACGCGGGACTTGAGCGTGCCCAAAGGGCACTTGAGCAACGCCGCCGCCTCCCGGTACTCCATGCTCTCTAAGTCTATCAAGGTCAGCACCAACCGGTGCTGCGGTCGCATGCGGGCCAGCACGTCCCGAACTGTGCGCTGCATCTCACTGCGCTCGACCTCCGCCGCCGGCGCCAGATCATACTCGTCGGCTAAGTCGCGCTCGACCTCGCCGTCTTCGGTGCTGACCGGGGCGTCGAGGGAAGGCCCCTCCGCGGCTCGGCGCCTCTTTCGCCGCCGCAATTCGTTGATGGAGGCGTTGACCGCGATCCGGTAGAGCCAGGTGCGGAAGCTGGCGTTACCCTGAAACTGAAAGGAACGCAGTGCGGCCAGAGCCTTGAGAAAGATATCCTGGGTGAGGTCTTCCGCGTCATCGGCGCCGCACATGCGGTACACGATGCCGTAAACCCGCCGGTGGTAGCGGTCTACCAGTCGGCCAAAGGCCTCGGTGTCCCCCTGCCGGGCGCGCTCCACCAGCCTGACTTCCTCGTCGCTCTCAGAGACAGCGGCGGGGCGCACCGGCTCGGCGGCTTGCTCCTGTTTTATGAACACCTTGGAGGGCACAAGGTTCCTCTCTCCGAACTGCTTTCGCGCGAAAAGAATCGCATATCAGGCCACTTCTCGTGCCATTTCTCAACTACATTATGTAGTTTGTCGAAGGAGCCAACAGGGAGCGGCGCAGGACCACCCCAGCCGCCAACGCCGGCGCCTTCCGCAGTTGGCTCACTATGAGACAGGGCGAACGGGAAAAGGTGGCATCATTATACCACCGTGGAGCAAGGGGCGGAAGTGCCCAGCACGACCCCTCGGGCCAGCCACCGGGGGGAACAAGGTCCGGCATGGGCGCGAGGGGGAGACTCAGGAGGAGACGAAGATGGAGCCGGCGACCGGAATCGAACCGATAACCTGCTGATTACGATTCAGCTGCTCTGCCAATTGAGCTACGCCGGCCCACCGGCAATATAGCAGCAAGCGGGGGGCATGTCAAACCCCCGCCGTACGCCAAGTACGTGGCTACCGGAGGGGGCCGTGAGGAGCGCAGCGAATCCGGCCCGCAATCGGCATAGATCGACGGGCCGGGTTCCCGGCGCGGACGCCGCTCATCGCGCCCCTCCTGAGACACCCGAGCGCGGGCCCTTACGGGCCCCGTGGCCCTGGCGCGCTCTACTACCCGCCCACGCTGAGCACTACCGTCGAGTCTCCCGCAGGCAGCGCAATCCGGGCGAATCGCTCGGTGCCGTAGGTGACCATCTGCTCGGCCGGAACCGGGCCCCGAGCCTGCGCCGCGGCACCGGTGATCTCAGCCTGGGCGTTGCCCCAAGCCGGCGGCCACCAGGCCAGGATCTCACAGGGCTTGTCCGCTTTCACGGCCAACCGCACCGTCTTGGCAACCTCGTCAGTCGCTCCGTCTATGGTGCAGCCCAGGTTGTGCGGCAGCAGGAACTGCGTGTCCTGCCCGTGAGCGCTGACCAGGAAGCCGGGCACCTGGGTCACTGCCGCCAGGCGTACCAACTGGGAGGGGACACTGCCCAGGTCCACGGAAATCCGCTCGGCTTGGTCCTGGAGGGCGCTCTTACAAGTGATCTCCAGGCAGAGCCGGTCCCAGTTGGCCGGGGGCGGGTCGGGCTGGCGAACGAGGCTGCTGCGCGGGCGGACGTTGAAGACCCAGACGAAGGTGCGTTTGCCCGGCTCCAGGGCCAACCGATCCCGGCGGGCGGTGAGGGTCACGGCCCGGTCCTGGGGGTAATGGTTGAGGCAAGTCAGCACGTGGGCCGGGCCCATCTGCAGGGCGTAGGCCTCAATATGCGTCTCCTCGCGCCACCAGCAAGGCGAGATCCCCACCTCCACCACCCGCGAGGGCGAGAGTTCGAAGCTGCCCCGCTTGTAGGGCTCCAGCGTGCGGGCGTTGGCCAACCACTCAGGTTGCCCGCTCGGCGGGGTGTAGGCCTTAAGTTGATCATCCCATTCCGAGTTGGTACCCGCCGAGGTGCGCATACCCAGCAGCAGACAGTAGTTGGTCATCTCCCGGCTGTTGTCGCGCAGCGGGTCACTCCACGTGTTCACCCACGGCCACAGATGCGAGGCGAAACCGGGCGGCTCGTAGAGCTTCATCATCAGGACTGGATCGGCCATCAGGTTGCGCCAGCCGTCCTTCAAATAGCCGCGCGCATCGGCGTATTCGGGGTGGTTGACACCCTCGAAAATGCCGGCGTCAGCGAAGGGAACGCCGGCGCCGGAGTTGATCATCAAGGCTTTGCCCCGCTCCTGGCAGACGCGGTGCACCCGGCGGAAGAACTCCATGGCGTCGGTGGGCTGGGTTACTCGGCCCTCGCCTTTCCAATCAGCGAAGCAGGGCGGGTAAGGCCAGTCAATGTACAGGAAGTCGGTGTTGTAGTAATCCAGCACCCGCGCCAGGTTGTTCACGGTGTACTCGATGTAGGGCTCGGTCATGTCGGTCATGTAGGTCTTGACGGAGGGGTCCCAGTAGCCGGAGAGGGGGTTGCCCCGCTTGTCCACGACGTACCAGCCGGCCTGCTCCGCCGGGGTGCCGGGGCTGACATCCAGGCAAAACTGGTAGAAGCCGAGCTTGTAGTGGGGAATCCCCAGGCCGTGGAAGCGGGTGATGCCGTGCTTGACCTGCTCGGCGGGGATGACCCGGCTGAACTTGTCGGTGTTACGCTCGCGGAAGCGGACTACCTCACCGTCGGCGGCCGGCCATTCGCCCCAGTTGTCGCCGGGCTGCTGCTGCAGGTAGAGCATCATCTCATCCGGGCGCTGCAGCACGACCGGGATCTGGGCGTTCTTCATGATGTCGGGATGAAGCGGCGCGTTCCCGCCAGGGAAACTGCTCCAGCCAACATAGGGCATGGTCACCATCCGGGTCTTCTTGACCCAGGGGCAAATCTGGTACTCGTCGTGCAGGGCCTTCCACTCCGGCAGGTCGAGGTACCGGGTGTGGAAGGTGAAGTGGTCTCCCGTGTAGACCATGAATTCGGTCTCCGCGCTGAAGGGCTCGGGCTTGAGGAAGGTGGCCAGCCAGGACATCTCCCAGCCCCAGGGGGTCCAGTAGCTCATGTTCAACGCCCGCGGCGGGTAGGCATACAGGTCGTTGACCTTAAGCAGGAACTGGCCGACGCCCACGCCGGTGTCCAGGTTGCTGGCGCAGAACTGGCTGCAGCCGTCCGGGCACTGGCCCATGAAGCCGGGTTGAGGATAGGCGGCGGTGATGGAGGTGGCCTTGCGCACCGAGTCTACGCTGATCCCCGGGTGCAGCAGGCGCTGGTAGTAGGAGCCCTGGCGGAAGGTCTCGTCGAAGTAGGTGCGAGAGGAGATGCGCAGGAGTGTCTTCTCGGCGGGCCGACCGGAGACGGTGACCCGGCGGGCGAGCATCCCCTCGGGGCGCAGCCAGTACTCCTTGACCAGGCGCGCGCCGGGCAGATCCGGATTGGCGCAAGCGAGCGCAAGCCGGCCTTCCTTCTCGCCGGAGCGGGAGACGGTGTCGTCCAGTTCATCGGCCTCGGCGGTGCTCGCCACCGTCTCGGCCCAGTAGTGGTCGGCGGAGGCGACGATCATCCTGGTGCCCTGGCTGCGCTCCCACAGACCCACCAGTGTCCCGCTCTTGCCGTCTACGGCAAAGATCGCAGGTTCGCTCATGAAATACCACAGGTCGCCGCGCCGGTTGACCCCCGGCTTGAGATCGGCGGGGGGCTTGTCCGGCCCCAGCGGGACGCTCTGCTGCATCTGCGCGACTACCTCGTCCATCTGAACGGCCAGCCCTAGCATGGTCAGGCGGGCGGCATCCAGGGCGGTCAGCGAGGCGGGGACCTTCTCCAGCGTCTGCACCGCGGCGCTCAGGGACTGCACCTGCGTGCGGAGTTTGGCCGGCACCGTGCGGGAGGACAGCTGGCGCTGCAAGCGCGCCGTCTGCCGCTGCCACAGCTTGAGGCTGGACTGCACCAGGCCCTGCGTCTCCTTCAGATAAGCCGCGTTCAGGGTGCCCTCCTCCGCAGTCGCGTTGCGGGGCAAACCCGCCTCCAGGCGGAAAGCGCCGAAGGAGCGGGGGTTGTGGAAGCCGGTCAGGGGGCTCCAAGTGGAGATGTCCAGCCCCCCGCTGGCGTAGCGGTCGCGGGCCACGTTGAAGCCCCAGACCTGTCCGGCCTGCGCCGTGACCTCGAAGGCGGCGAAGGGAACTACCATCTCCGCGGTCCACTGGCGCTCCTCCTTAACCACGCGGGCTTGCCAGTCGCCGTTCCAGGTTGCGTCCATGTTCTTGCCGTCGTACAGCGTGCCGATGGTGTTGAAGACCATCTGGTAGTAGGGCAGGTGGCGGCGTAAGGGGTCCAGGAAGAGCTCCAAAGCGTCGTCGCCATAGGCATGCCCGTCGCGCCCGGTGGCCTGGGCGCGCAGGCCCGCCATGTTGGGCTCGGAGCAGACGGCGGCGAGGTAGAGGGCGCGGTCGTCCCAGGCCAGGGCAAAGCGGGTGGGGACAGGGACGAAGATGGCACTGGCGGCGTTGCGCTTGAAGCCGCCCACCCAGGGGACTTGCTTCCAGATCGGGTCGTCCAAACGGCCGTCCAGGACCGGAGGCTGAGCCGTTCGGTAGCAGGGCAGCGTAGCCCAGGGCGCGCCGTCATTGCCCGCCGACGTAGTCGCAGTCGGCAGGGCGTAAGGCTCAGTGGGGACGGTGACCTGCTCGGAGGGGATGTCCTGGATGCGCAGCTCGTCAATGAGCACCCGCGTGGCGCCGGTCTCGCGGCCGCCCAGCCACAGCGGGCCCTGTACCGGAGGCAGAGCGAGGGCCGGATTCCACTCGCGGAAGGCGACCTGCTTGCCGTCGGCGAAGATCCGCGACCAGTTGGGAGTCCAGGAGACGGCCACGTGGTGCCACTCGTCGGCTTTCCAGGGCTGCTCCACCTCCCGCTTGCCAACCGGGCCGACCCCGGCGGTGAGAGCATGATCGGTCCGGCCATCGCTCAGGTTGAAGGCCAGACCCACGTATCCGCTCTCATGCTGGTAGACATAGACCATGAAGTCGCCGCCCTCTTGCAGGGGCACACGGAAGAACTGCGGGTGCCCCGGGTGGCCGATACCCTCGGCGGAGAAGTCCCATTTGGTCTTGACGAAGAACTCGATGGTGCCCTGGCGAACGTCGAGGCAGCCTGCTATGGGAAGCGTTACCTGGGCGGTCAGCGGAGTATCGTAGCCCAGGTCGGCAGCGGCGCCGGGGGGGAAGTACCCCGGCTCAGACACCCGCGCCCCGCCCGCCACCTGAGCGGCGGCCAGGCCGCCGACGGCATAGTCGGCGTCCAGGGACTTGTCGAAGTGAGCCAGGAAGAGAGTATTGGCCCCGGCTCCGGCAGTGGCAGTTACCAGCAGACAGCAGATCAGCGCGGAAGTCACCCTAAGCATGATGGACGCTCCTTCGCAGGATGAGGCAGAGGCCGGAAGCGAATCCCGGCCCCTGCGGAATTGGCGGCTTGCCCGGCGCGGGCTAGCCTATTCGTACCACTTCTTGTTGAGCCGGTCCTGCTGGCTCAGCCACTTGGCGTGGCCATCGCAGAAGCCGGAGTTGAACCCGCCGTTGTGCACCGGTGGCACGCAGGCGTCACAGGTGGGGTCAGCGCCATACCAGCCGGTGCCGTTGCGGCACGGGTAGATGCGCGCCCGGTAACCCTGGACTTGCCCCTTGTCAATCGCGTCGTGGAGCATGATGATCTCCGCCGGCGCGTTCATCTCCGTCTGCTTGCGCCCCCAGCCAATATAACTACCCCCCGCAAAGGTGACGGCGCGGTCCTGGCCCGCTACCCAACCGACGTAGCTGTACGAGGATCCGTTGGCTCCGGCGGGCGTCCCGGGGTCCTGGATGAACGGCGCGGTGGGGCAACTGAAGATCTGCGTGTTCTTGATGTAGGGGAGGCAGCCGCTGATCCAGTTGGGGCTGGGGCAGTTCCAGTTGCCGTCGAAGTAGCCCGTGGTCCAGTGAGGGTTTGGCCAGTTGTGATTGGTCCCCCACTGCTGGGTCGGGAAGTGCCCGTCGTAGTCCGAGGCATACATCATTGCGGCCAGCGTGATCTGCTTGACGTTGCTCAAGCAGGTGTTCTGCTCGGCCTTGGCCCGTACTCGGGCGAACACGGGGAACAGAATCGCGGCCAGGATCGCGATGATCGCGATCACCACCAACAGCTCGATCAGGGTGAAACCGTCTCGTCTGGGCTTCATGGGAAGCGCCTCCTTATTGGGTCTATGCCAACCGCGCCGCGAGCGGCGCGGAGGAGCACCGAACAATGAGCGCAGGCTGCAGCAGGATGCGCTGCGGAACCGCCCCGTCCGTACCGTCCGTGAGTCTGCGCAGGAGCAGACGCACCGCCTCGGCCCCCATCAGTCGCATGGGCTGGCGGACGCTGGTGAGCGGAACACGGAGATAGTCATTCCATTCCGAGTCGTTGACGCCGACCACGCCCGCCTCCTCGGGCACGCGGACCCCGGCCTCCAGCAAGGCCTGCACTGCCCCGTAGGCCAGCCGGTCACCGACCCCGAAGAAGCCGTCGGGGCGGTGATTGCCGATCAGGAGAGGGGCGACCTGGTCGCGCACCCGCTCTACCGGGTCCTGGTCCGGGGCCGCTTCCACCTCCAGCAGCCGGGGCGGAGGGAGACCTGCCGCGCGTATGAGTTGCGTGAATCCCTCCGTCCGCTGCTGCACGGAGGTCTGCAGCCAGTGTGCCCCCGAGGCGCGGGTCACGACGGCCAGACGCCGGCGGCCGGTGGATAGCAGGTGTTCGGCGGCCAGCCGGCCCACCTGGAGGTTATCGGTGGTAACCGCGTCAGTCGGAACCCCGCGCATCTCGCGGTCCACGAAGACGCAACGCACTCCTTCCGCCAGCAGACCGCGGTAGAAGCCGGCATTGGTCTCCGGATCGGCCGGCAGCACAATGAGGCCGTCCACGCCCTTGGCCAGCAGCAGGTCGGCCATCCGGCGCTCCAGGGCGGGGTCGGCGGAGGTGGTAGCGAGCAGGATGCTGTGCTGGTGCTCACGAGCGGCCTGTTCAGCGCCGGCAATCAACTGACTGGTCCAGTAGCTATCGGCAGCGACCAGGATAACGCCGAGGGTGGCCGTGCGCTTCTCGCTGAGGGCGCGGGCCAGGAGATTCGGGCGGTAGCCCAGCCGTTGCGCCTCCGCCAGGATGCGTCGCCGGGTGGACTCGCTGATGCGCCCCTTGTCCCGCAGGGCCCGATGCACCGTGGTTCGCGATACGCCCACCGCTTGGGCAATGAGGTCCATGTTTGGCTGACTGTTGTTGGGATCCATTGTGCGTTACCGGGTACTCAAATATCGCTGATTATTAGGTGTATTGCAGGTCTACGGCCACCCTGCCAGACGCAAGCCTACCCCGCAAATGTCTATTTAATCGGGGCTATGCGCGAACCCCGAACCGCAGCGAACGCACTCCACAGTTGCGTACTCGCTTACGCATATTAGCGTAACAGGAAGAGAGTAGCGTGTCAAGATGCACTCGGTCTCGGCCAGGGTCTTTTCACTGTTTGATTCGCATGTCGAAGACGCCGAACCCACCCCCCTGACCCCCCTCCCTGATAGGGAGGGGGGACGAAGCCTATCCCCCTGGCTCCCCTCCCTGGTAGGGAGGGGGGACGACGCCTACCCCTCCTGCCCCCTACCTGATGGGGAGGGGGGAATGGAGAGCAGGGTTCGGGAATCGGGCGCAAAGAATGGCTCGACGACGAGTTCTCGTTCTCGACGGGACAGGTTGTTCCTACCCGGCCACCGTGAGCGTCACCGTTGACTCCCCAGCCGGGAGGGCTAGACGCGCGAACCTCTCGGCGTCGTAGGTGACCATCCGCTCGGCCGGAACCGGGCCCGGAGCCTGCGCCGCGGCACCGGTGATCTCAGCCTGGGCGTTGCCCCAAGCCGGCGGCCACCAGGCCAGGATCTCGACGGGCTTGTCCGCTTTCACGGTCAGCCGCACCGTCTTGGCCGTCTCGTCGGCAGTTCCGTCTACTGTGCAGTCCAGGTTGTGCGGGAGCAGGAACTGGGTGTCCTGCCCGTGGGCGCTGACCAGGAAGCCGGGCACCTGCGTCACCGCCGCCAAGCGCACCAACTGCGGCGGCAGGTTCCCCAGGTCCACCGAGACGCGCTCGGCCTGGTCCTGGATGGCGCTGTGGCAGGAGATCTCCAGGCAGAGCCGATCCCAGTTGGCCGGAGGCGGATCGGGCTGGCGGACGATGCTGCTGAGCGGGCGGGCATTGAAGTTCCAGACGAAGGTGCGCTTGCCCGGCTGCAGGCCCAACCGGTCGCGGCGGGCAGTAAGGGTCACGGCCCGGTCCTCGGGGTAATGATTGAGGCAGGTCAGGACGTGAGCCGGGCCCATCTGCAGGGCGTAGGCCTCAATCTGCGTCTCCTCGCGCCACCAGCAAGGGGAAAGCCCGACGTCCACCATCCGGCTGGGGGCCAACTCGAAGCAGGCGCGCTGCCAGGCGTCAATGGAGCGAGCGTTGGCCAGCCAGTCCGGCTCCCCGCCCGGCGGGGTGAAGGCCTTGAGTTGCTCGCCCCACTCGGAGTTGGTTGCCGCCGAGGGCCGCATACCGAACAGAAGCGAATAGTTGGTGATTTCGCGGCCGTTGTCCATGTCTGGGTTGCTCCAGATGTAAGCCCAAGCCCAAACGTGGGAGGCAAAGCCGGGCTTCTCGTACAGCTTCATCATCAGCATGGGGTCGGAGAAGAGGTTCTGCCAGCGAGTCATATAGCCGGCGTTCATGTAGGTACCGCGACCGGGGATACCCTCGAAGATGCCGGCGTCGGCGAAAGGCACCCCGGCGCCGCTGTTGAAGAAGAACGCTGCTCCCCGCTTGGCGCACTCCTCGTGGAGGCGCCGGTAGAAGTCCATCCAGTCGTAGGTGTGCACCACTCGGCCTTCGCCCTTCCAGTCGGCGTACAAGGAGGGGTACGGATAGTCGAAGTAGATGAAGTCGGTCTTATAGTAGTCCAACTGGCGCGCCACGGCCTGGACGGTGTAGTCAATGAATGCGGGTGAGCAGTCGGTGATGTAGGTATTGAAGGCCGGATCGTACCAGCCGCGAGCAGGCTTGCCCTCTTTGGTCACCACGTACCAGCCCTTCTCCACTGGGGGCGTGCCCGGGCTGACGTCAATAGGGAACTGGTAGAAGCCGAAGCGATAGTGCGGGAGGTCCATCTCGTGAAGGCGCTGGATGCCGAGACGGACCTTCTCGGCCGGGATCTGGCTCTTGAACTTGTCAGTGTTGGGCTCGCGGTAGCGGCACATCTCGCCGTCGGCGGCGGGCCATTCGCCCCAATTGTCGCCCGGCTGCTGTTGCAGATAGAGCATCTTCTCGTCCGGGCGCTGCAGGACCGCCGGGATGCGCGCCAGCCGCTCCGTGTAGGGATTCAGCGCCCCACCCGGCGGGGGCATGTTCCCCCAGCCGATATAGCCCATGGTGACCATCCGTGTCTTCTTCACCCAGGGCTGGATCTGCCAGGAGGCGATCAGTTCCTTCCATTCGGGCAGCTCCAGGTAGCGCTGGTGGAAGTTAAAGTGATCGCCCGGGTAGAGCATGTAGACCGTCTCTGCACTGAAGGGCTGAGGCTTGAGGAAACCGGCGAGCCAGGACATCTCCCAGCCCCAGGGAGTGGAGTAGCTCATCTGCAGATTGCGCGGCGGATATACGTAGCGGTCGTTGACCTTGAGCAGGAACTGCCCGACGCCCAGACCCGCCTGCAGGTTGCTGGCGCACATCTGAGCACAGCCGTCTACTGACTGGCCCATGAAGCCGGGCTCGGGGATCTTCTGGGTGATGTCGGCCGCCTGTTTGATGGAGTCGGCGGTGATGGCGGGGTGCATCAGGCGCTGGTAGTAGGCCCTTCGGCGGAAGTCCTCGTCGAAGTAAGTGCGAGAGGAAGCGCGAAAGAGCGTCTTCTCCGCCGGACGGCCCGTCACCGTCACCCGCCGGGCCAGCATCGTTCCCTCCGGGCGCAGCCAGTACTCCTTGACCAAGGTCACGCCGGGCAGGTCGGGGTTGGCGCAAGTCAGCGTCAGCCGGCCGGACTTCTCGGCCGACTTGGTGACGGTGTCGTCGAGCTCCTCCGCCTCGGTGGTGGAGGCTACCGTCTCCGCCCAGTAGTGATCGGCGGAGGCGGCCACCAGCCGCCGGCCGCTCTGGCGGTCCCACATCCCGCCCACTATTCCGCGCTTGCCGTCTACCGCAAAGACCACGGTCTCGCCGACGAAGTACCACAGGTCGCCCTTGCGGTTGAGGCCCGGCTTGAGCTCGGCCGGAGGCCGGACCGGCCCGACCGGAACGTTCTGCTGCATCTGGGCGACCAGCCGGTCCAGATCCGCGCTGAGAGCGAGCATGGTCAGGCGCGCGGCGTCCAGGGCGGGCAGGCTCGCGTCGGCCCGGCGCAAGGCAGCCACCGCCTCCGTCGCCGACTTGAGCTGGGCCCGTAGGTCCGCGGGAACCTCGCGGGAGGTCAACTGGCGCGAGAGGCGCTGGGTCTGGCGCTCCCAGAGAGCGGCGTTGGACTTGATCAGATCCTGGGTCTCCTTGACATAGGCGGCATTCAGGGCGGCCTCCATGGTGGCCGCCGGCACCGGGGGCGCCCCCTCAAACTTGACGCCGCCAAAGGCGCGTGGGTCGTGGAAGCCGGTGATGGGACTCCAGGAGGAGAGGTCACCACCGCCGCCGGCGTAGCGATCCCGGGCCAGGTTGAACCCCCAGACCTGCCCCTCCTGCGGGGTCATCCCGACCGTGGTGAAAGGCAACACCAACTCAGCACTCCACTGGTGGTCACCCTTTGCCACCCAGGTTTTCCATTCTCCATTCCAGGAAGCGTCAAAGCCTTTGCCGTCGTACTGCCCGCCGACGGTGTTGAAGACCATCTGGTAGTAAGGATTGGTGCACCGCAGGGGGTCGAGGAAGAGCTCGAGCGCGTCATCGCTGAAGGTGGCGCTGTCGCGGGCAGTGTTCTTGGCCTTGAGACCCGCCAGGTTGGGCTCCGAGCAGACCGCCGCCAGGTATAGAGCTTGGTCGTCATAGGCCAGAGCGAACCGGGTGGGCACGGCAGTGAAGATACCCCCGGTCGCCAGCTTCTTGAAGCCACCGACCCAAGGGACCCGCTTCCAGACCGGATCGGCTACCCGCCCGTCGAGAGTGGGAGGCGCAGCCACGCGATAGCAGGGGATAGTGGCCCAGGGGCCGCCCTCTGCGGCGGGGGTGGTATCGGCCGCCGTGGGGATAGGGTAAGGCTCTGTCGGCACCGTCACCTGCTCGGCGGCGGTGTCCTGAATGCGCAGTTCATCAATCAGCACCCGCGTTGAGCCTTTCTCTCGGCAGCCGACCCACATCTGGTCCCGCACCGGAGGCATGGACAGAGGCGGGACCCACGTACGCATTGCCACCTGCTTGCCGTCAGCGAACAGTCGCGACCAGTTGGGGGTCCAGGAGACGGCGATATAGTGCCACTCGTCCCCGGCCCAGGGCTGGTCCACCTCGCGCTTGCCGATGGCGGTGACGTTGGCGTTGATGGGGTGGTCGGTCTTGCCGTCGTGGAGGTTGAAGGCCAGGGTGACCATGCCGCTGGGGGTGTGGTGATAGGCATAGACCATCAGATGACCCGCCGGCTCGAGCGGCACATAGAGGAAATCGGGGTTGCCCATGCCCTCGACCCCGGCTGCCGTCCAGTCCCACTTGGTCTTGAGGAAGAACTCGATGGTCCCCTGGCGGGTGTCCAGGTTCCCCCGGGCCGGCAAGGTAAGAATGGAGGTGGGCTGGGTATTGTAGCCCACGTCGGCCGCGCCGGAGTTGGGGCCGGGGAAGTAGCCGAGTTGGCCGCCCCGCGCTCCGGCGGTAACGGTAGCCGCGACCAGACCGGAGGCCGCGTAATCGGCGTCGAGGGAGTACTTGTCGAAGTGCGCGAGCAGCAGCGTGGCGGCGGAGACGGGCGCGGAGAGGACGCAGAACAAGAGCAGAGCGGAGAGCAGGGGGATGGATCGCATGGCGGTTGGACCTCCGATCGGCAGACTCAAGCGAGCCAGGCTGAGCATCACGGACGGTACAAGCAGGAGGAGTTTACGGAATCTTTCACGGAAAGTCAAGGCCATATTTCCGTAATATCCGCTGTTTTACGCCTCGGTCCGCGGGAAATGGCGGGGAGGACGCTTGACAGAGGGGAAGTGCAATGGTATACTTGCCGGTAACGATTCCGGAAAGGTAGCAGGCACCGATGAGTGTGGACATGGACATGGTAGCAGCGCGGGCGGGGGTGTCTCGGACCACCGTTCACCGTGCCCTGAGCGGCAAGGCGGAGATAAGCGAGAACACTCGCCAGCGGGTACTAGCGGTAGCCAGGGAGCTGGGGTACCGACGCAACGGACGGGCCGCCAGCTTCCGGCAGCAGTCTACCGGGACCCTCGGCTTTGTCACCGCTGGGCTGAACAGCCCTCTGTGGGCAGCGCTCGCCGACGAGATAGAGAAAGCCGCGCAGAGCCGAGACCAGCATTTAGTGCTGTCCTGTTCTCGGCAGGAGCCGGAGACGGAACGCGACCTGGTGCGCGGCCTGCTGGAGAAGGGCGTGGACGGACTTATGGTCTGCCCGGCCGACCTGGAGGAGAATGCCGATTTCTTCAACACGATGAACGAGGAGGGCGTTGCCTTGGTCTTCGTGGACCGGTTCATGCCCGGTGTCAACGTGGACGCGGTGGCCACCGACAATCTGCTGGGCGGGTATCTGGCCGGGCGGCATCTGATTGGTTTGGGGCGTACCCAGGTTGCGTTCCTGCCGACCCCCGAGCGGCGGAGCCGCCGGCTGACTTCCGTTCAGTCTCGGCTCAACGGGCTTAACCGCGCACTGGCGGAAGCCGGGATTCCCCCGGCACCCGTCCTGGGACTGGACCTGCCCGATATGGAGGCGGGAGACGAGTTCGGCTACCTGGCCACCCAGGCGTACCTCGAGCAGGGAGCAAGCCTGGATGGGCTGTTCTCGGCTTTTGACTGGGGTGCGGCCGGCGCGGTGGATGCGCTTCTCGATCGCGGCCTGCAAGTTCCCCTCGATGTGTCAGTAGTGGGCTTCAACGACGAACATTTCAGCCCCCGCCATCACCTGGAGTTGACCTCAGTGCGCCAGCCGCTGCCGGCCATCGCCACGGAAGCGGTGCGGCTGCTGCTGGCGCGGATCAAAGATGGAGACAACCTGCTGCCCCGACAGCGGGTCATGCTCGAGCCGAGCCTGATCATCCGCGATTCCTGCGGCGGAGTCCCGGCCGGCTGATACTAGATCAAGGGAGATGGTTCCCATGCGGCAGGGCTTCACCCTGATTGAGTTGTTGGTCGTGATCGCGATCATCGCGATCCTGGCAGCGATTTTGTTCCCCGTATTCGCTCGAGTGCGGGCCAAGGCCGAGCAGAACACCTGCTTGAGCAACGTCAAGCAGCTCACGCTGGCGGCGATGATGTATGCCTCGGACTACGACGGACACTTCCCCACCCAGCAGATCCGGGGGCTGAACTGGGCCGACTCCCACTGGACGACGGGCCCCTTTGACGGCAACTGGAACTGCGCGTGGCCCAACTGGATCAGCGGCTGCCTCCCCTACATCAAGAACACGCAGATTCTCATCTGCCCCACGGCGCCGCTGGTCAGCGACGGGGCCCCTGCCTCCACTAACGGGTCTTCCTACAGCTACGTCGGCTGGGTGGCAGGACACGACCGGTGCGTGGCCTACCCTGCGGGCGGCTATATCGGCTGGGGGCGCAAGAACACGGAGATGAATGCGCCGGCGGAGATCATCATGCTCCACGACGCGATTGACAAGGGGCAGACGCAGGGCTACTACGCCCGGATGTACCCCTCCCGGCACGGCACCGGCTGGTGGGGATCCGACCCCACCTGCGACGCCTGCGTGCCACCGGTGCACAACGGGGGGTTCAACTCCGGCTTCTGCGACGGCCACGCCAAGTGGCTGAGTCAGCAGGACCGGATCAGCAAGAAGTGGTACGAGTAGCAAAGCCTCACCCCCTGGGCCCCTCTCCTGGCAGGGTGACGGAGCCTATCCCCCTGGCTCCCCTTCCATAAGGGAGGGGGGAAACCGGAGCCTCACCCCCTGGCCCCCTCTCCTGGCAGGGTGACGGAGCCTATCCCCCTGGCTCCTCTTCCATAAGGGAGGGGGGAAACCGGAGCCTCACCCCCTGGCCCCCTCTCCCTGCGGGAGAGGGGGAAGGGAGAAAAGGAGACTAGAGTGCTATCCAAGCATGTGTCTCGCGTCGGGCTGCTCGTCCTGGTCCTGCTGGGCCTGTCGGCCGGGGCCCGAGCCGAGATCACCTTTCTCGCCAACTTCAACCAGAGTCTCGATGCCGACTACTCGCTCGCCGATCCCACGGCGACGGTGGTGGGCGCGGCCAAACTCACTACCGGCAAGCAGGGGTATACGTTCGCCGGGGAGGCGGTGAGTGAAGCGCTGGACCTGAGTTATACCGATGCGGCGGCGCTGGCGGGGGTGGCCTACGAGTGCCCGGTGGGCGACCTGCGCAGCGGCACCATCCAACTGTGGATCAAGACGGGCTTCGACTGGACGAGGCGCGCGCAGACGCCGGAGACGAAGTGGGATGAGCGGACCTTCGTGTGGATCCCAACCGCCGGCAACAACTTCACCGGCGTGCGTTTGGACTGGTACAACCGCTTCGGGCCGTGGTTCCACTTCTACATCTTCGATGGCGAGAATCAGGGACAAATCGGGGTCAAGCCGATAGACGGGGAGCGACTGAGGCTGGACTTGCGCGCCAACGTCTGGCACTACGTAGTGGCTACCTGGACCCCGGCGCAGATGAGGCTGTTTGTGGACGGAAAGCTGGTGGAAGAGAAGACCCTCGAGAAGCCGTTCAGCCTGGGGCTGCCCGACGGGCCGCTGCTGCTGGGCGGAGGACCGATGCGCGAGCTGAACCTGGCTCCGGCGCAGGCGCTGATTGACGGGGTGCGACTGAGCAACCGGGCGCTATTTGCCGACAAGAACGAGATTCCGGTTCCGACCGAGCCGCTGACCGACAAGGAGGAGACGGGACCGGGACCGGCCATAGCGGTAGGCGGACCGGGGACGGTCATGTACGCCAAGCCACGCAAGACCTATCAGGCGCCGCGCCTGGCCGCCGCGCCGGTGATTGATGGGGATCTGGCGGACGCCGTCTGGCAGGCCGCGCCCCGAGCGACGGGGTTTGTGCTGTTGGCGACCGAGCATCCCTACGTAGACGCGCAGACCGTGGTCAAAGCCGGGTGGGACGAGAGGAACCTGTACCTGGGGATCACCTGCTACGAGAACCAGATGGGGGCCCTGAAGGCGGCAGCCCACGGGCAGGACTCGGCGGCGTACGGAGATGACGCGATTGAGATACTCCTGGGCCCGCGCCCGGAGCAGGTGACCGACTACTATCAACTGGTCGCGAATACGGGAGAGGGGACCTATGACGGGCGGCGCTACGACGCGAAGTGGAATGGGAACTGGCAGCGAGCGGTGAAGCAGTATCCTGACCGCTGGACGCTGGAGGTGGCGGTACCCTTCGCCGACCTGGAGGCGCCCACCCCGGCGCAGGGCACGCTGTGGGGCTGGAACATCGCGCGGGACCGGGCGGCAGGTGGCGGCGTGGATGCGCTCAGCAGCCTGGCGGAGGTGCTGGGGGGATGGCATAGCCCGGAGCAGTTTGACAAGCTGCTGTTCGTGGAGAGGGCGATAGAGCTGGCCGCCTTCGAGAGACAGTTCAACGCCGAATACGTGGCGGCGACGCGGGCGGAGATGGAACGCAAGCAGGCGGAGGCGGACAAGGAACTGCTGTCCGGGCAGCGGCTGCTGGCCCGGGCCGGGGTTACCGACACGACCGGCGAGGCCCGCGCCGCGCTGGAAGCGTGGAAGGGCAAGTACCAGGCGCTGCTAGCCAGGCCGGACGCCGACCTGGAGGAGTACTCCCTGGCGCGACTCTCCTTCCGCGACTTCCAGAAAGCGCTGGAGACATACGGGCAGGCGGTCAACAAGCTCGGCTTCGTCTCGGCGGGGAATCTGCCCGCCAACCTCAAGCCGGGCGTGACGAAGGCGGGGAACTACTGGTACGTGAGCAGCCCCGAGGTCACCGCCGCCGTGGACGCGGCGACCGGCATCCTGTGCGGCGTGTACGATAAGGCGGGCAAGCCGCTGCTGCGCTGGAGTTACGACCTGTACTTCCTGGAGACCGAGAAGAGCACCAACCGCAGCGATGAGCGGCTGGACGAGGTGACCAAGGTTGAGCCGGAGGGCAAGGGGCTGAAGGTCACCTGCACGAATCCGCTGATTCCCGGCGCGACTATAGTCAAGCGCTACTACACTGCGCCGGTCGGCGGGCAAGAGCGCATCATCTGCAAGGAATTCTCCGTCTCCGGCAACCCGGCGGAGAAGACGCTGATCGCGCTGGTGTCGCGGACCTACTTTGAGGAGACGTTCAAGGAGGACTGCTACTATCACCGGGTCAAGCCGACGGGGACCATGGGCGATCCGCGCTCGGTCATCCCGGCCAGGGAGGTCAAGGAGCCGATCCTGCTGCACTTCCTGTTCAACGTGGGGGCGGCGGCGAATCTCTGCGCGGTGAACACCGCTCAGAACCGGGGCATAGGGCAGTACTGGTACAAGGCCAACGGCAAGTGGGTGATGCCCAACGGCTACGAGGGGAACAAGTCGTACTTCACCGAGACCGGCTGGGACATGTCGTGGTTCGTGACCTTCATCGGGCCGCAGCCGCAAACAGGGGAGGTGCGCTACCACCTCTTCAACGGCGACCGAATCATCTTCCACCAAGAATACCGGGACCTGCCCGAGCGGCAGGCGGCGATCAATGCGGTGCCGGTAGGCGAGGCAGCCAAGCAGCGCCGGTACGAGTTCTGCCTGGGACCCAAGTGGGCCTGGCAGAACTGGGACGACCCCAAGGCGCAGTGGGGGCAGATCGCCCGCTTCCTGCACGCCCGGCTGCGCTCCGACGAGCACGGCAGCCACTACGGCACCGGCTTCAACGACCTGCGCTATGGCGATTATCCCACCGGCGACGAAGCGCAGCTACACTACGAATACGGGGAGGACTCCAAGACTTTCCCGGCCAAGCAGGTACGGGACGGCATTCTGGAAGGACGACAGAAGTTCCCCCGAGTGGAGTCGGGCTGGTACCACACCCCGCAGGACATCTGCAAGCTGGCGGAGGTCTACAAGCAGCACCCCGAATGGGTCTGGAAGGACCGGCTGGGGCAAGAAGTGCCCAGCGGCTGGCATCCGCTGTACGTCAAGGCCAACTGGTGCCCGGAGTGGGTGGAGTACTTACTGGGGCGGCTGTGCGCGCAGATGGACTACTTCGGGATGCAGGTGATGTACCTGGACTTCTCCATCACCGGGCCGATGGCCGACTGGGGCACCGGCGTGGTGCGGCACAGCGACGTGACTGCCGACTTTCTGGCGCGGCTGTACCGGGAGGTGCAGAAGCGCGAGGGGATTTTGTTCCTCAACTCGACGACCTTCGACGGCATCCACGACCTGGGCTACTGGGAGGGCTTCGACAAGTACGAGGGCTGGGGCGACTGGCGCAACATGGCGGATGCCATGATGATGCGGCGCCTCTACGACCGGCCGGAGGCCAAGTCCATCCCGCTGTACTGGAAGGGCGGGGATATGTTCGGGTCGGGCAAGAACTACCGCGACTACACCAACGTGGTGCTGAGCCTGATGTTTGGCCCCACCAGCTGTTACCACGACCCGTATAACGTGCACTTCCCGGACGGCAAGGGCGGCACGGACTGGGCAGCCAACTACGCGCACCAGATGGCGTACTTTGACACCGCCTTTGAGGCCTACCCCAACCAGTGGCGGGATGTGGACCTGAGGCCGTGCTGGTACCGCGACCCGGCCACACAGGTGGAGGCGTATGCTTTCCGCAAGGGCAAGGCCTGGCTGCTCACGGCGCAGCGGCATGACAAGGAGACCGCGGACGTGGCATTGTCGGCAGACGCGGGCACGCTAGGCCTGGCGGCCGGGCAGCCGGTGTTCGTCTGGCAGTACTGGCCGCGCGACCCGGACAGCTTCCCCCGCAAGTCCGGGCCGCAGCCAGAGGGCTGGGAGTTTCTCTTCACGCAGCGGACGTGCCAGGTGCTGCCGGCCGGACAGGTCAAGGGACGCCTGGAGGTCTCGGCACCGGGGTTGGAGTGGTTCCTGCCGCGGATCTTCGCGGTCACGCAGGTGCCGGCAGTGTTCTGTTCGGTGGAGGGGCAGAAGACCAACCTGCTGCTGCCGGAGATGCTGGGAGGCGAGATTGAGGGGACGTTCAACGCGGGAGGCTACGAGGTCAGAGTGACCAGCAAGCATCCGGCAGAGATCCTGCTGTACGCGCCGGGGGCGCTGGCGCAGGTCACAGTAGGGGGACAGGCAGCGACCGCGACGGAGGAGAGGTACGGGGAGACGCGGTTCCTGCGCGTTGCGGTGCCGGCGGGAGAGACGGTCGTCGCGATTAGGTAGGCTCGCCGAGCTGCGCATAACGATAGGTGCGTCGCGTTCGCAAAGCCTCACCCTTTGCCCCCCTCCCTGCGGGAGAAGGGGTTCAGAGGGTGCACGCTGCAAGGTGCGAAGACCGGTAGTTCTCAGAAATCACGTCCGCGCGAGGGGGGCTTGCAGCCCGCCCTTACGATCAATATGGGAGGGGCCTCAATGGCCGTACTCAGCAACGATACGCTGACGGTGGAGATTGACGAGGTCAGCCTGGCGCTGGCAGTGAGCGACAAGCGCAGTGGCGCACGCTGGAAGACGCCTGGCGGTGGCTTTGAAGTGCAGGTGTACAACATACCATTACAGGATTACCGCTGGTACGCCATGGCCAGCTCGGACCTTTCTGCTAAAAACGGCGACAACCCGCAAGCCGGCGGACGCGGGCGGATCGTTGGTCAGACGGCGACCGAGATCGAGGCGCGGGTGGAATTCCGGGCTCTGGAGTTGTCCTTTGCGGTGCGCTACACGCTGGAGGGCGACCGCTTGGTCGTGGAGATACCGGAGGGCAGTTGGGACCGGAGCGGAGAGAAAGCCGACGAAGTGATCAGTCTGGACTGCCTGCCGCTGTTCGGCGCCCAGCCGCGGGGGGCCGAGGGGTACCTGGTGTTGCCCCACTTTGGGGGAGCGGTGCGCTACTTTGCTGACCGAGAAGGCCGGCGAGCTGCGATGGCTGCAGCCCTCGCGGCGGACCCCGCTTCCACCTATGCCCACGAGCGCGCGGGCCATCCCGCCGGTCCGGACGAACCCCAGGAGTACGCGGCTCTGGTCTACGGCTACCAGCCGCACTGGCGCGATTTCGTGGGCTACCCGCTGTGGGGGGAGGTCATCGGCGAGAGCGGCTGGGCGGCGTATGTTCCCTTCCACTGCGGGGATGCGGACACCGCCGTGGTGGCCCGAGCCAACTGGGGGGAGCAAGCGCTGGGCGGCGTGCACGGGCGCTTCCACTACCGGGAGCACGCCCATGACCACTTGGTGCGTGAGGACCGCAGACTGGTGCTGACTTTCCTGCACGAGCAGGGGCTGAGCTGGGCGGCACACGGTCGGCTGTACCGGCGGTACCTGCTGGAGCAGGGCGGAATCCCCAGCCTGCGGGCCAAGGCCACGGTTAGCCCGGAGACTGCGTACCTGGAGGGGGCGCACTTCATCAGGCCGATGCTGGCTCTCAAGCGCTACAGCTACGTCAACAACCCCAACCCGGACGGGAAGGGGATTCTGGACGTGTACATGACCTGCGACGAGTTGGGCGAGGAACTGCGCCGCTGGAAGGCGGCGGGAGTAGAGCGGGCGCTGGTGCAGATCGTGGGCGCCAACAGCGAGGGACATGACGGCAACTACCCGACCTACTTCCCGCTGGAGCCGGCGGTCGGTGGGGAGGAAGGTTTTCGGCGGCTGGTGGAGACCGTCAAGGAGTTAGGCTACCGGTCCTCAGTTCATGTCAATATCCGTTCCTACAACCGGCCCGCCCCAGACTTCCGCATCGAGACGGTCATGCGCGACCGGGATGGCGGGGCGCTGTTTGAGAACTCCGGCCCGGGCGGTGATGACTACGGAGCCTGCCCGGCGGTGGCACGGCATGAGTTCGCCGAGCGCAACTTTTCGCGGCTGAGGGCCCTGGGGCTAGACGGAGGCCTGTACACCGACTTCATGCTGGCTGTGCTCTTCCGCTGCTACCATCCGCTCCACCCCCTGACCCGGCGGGGGTACCTGGAGGAAGCCAAGGCGTACTACGCCGAGGCGCGGGACTGGTTCGGAGCGGCTCGGGCGGAAGCAGTGGTTGCGCCGCTGCTAGAGGTGGTGGACTTTGACGCGCGCATTTATGCTCTGTATGTTGCCGAGAATCTCCGGCGCGGCGCAGAGATCACGGCGCGCGGTCTGGTGGACGAAACGGCGCCCATGCAGGCCGTCATCTTCCACGGCATCATCACTTACGGCGTGGACAACAGCTGCCTGGGGGCAAAGGACTACTGGGCGCACTTCCTGACGCTGGTGGCGCTGGACGCCAAGCCGATTGAAGAACTGCGCGGGCCCCAGCCCCAGTGGGACGACTACCACCGGCTGGAGTACCGGACGTTGTGCGAGCATATGGGTTGGCTCAAGGAGGAGTTCATTGAGGACGTGCGCCGTACCGGCGAAGTGACGGAGACGGTCTACTCCGACGGCACGCGGACCTGGGTCAACCACGGCGCCGAGCCGGTGACGGTGGAGGGACGACTCCTGCCCGGCCGAGCGGCGTGGGTTGTGCCTGGCACCGCGGAGCGGGAGGAGTTGTGGCTGGAGGAGGATCGCGCCATCCTGGACCGCGAGCCGGCTCCCTGCCCGGACGGACATCTATGGCCGGATGGGAGACCACGCGAGGGTGTGGTGTTGGGGACGGCTGCGAGCCAGGAGGAGCGAGGGATGATGTTCGGCAAGGACTTCGCCTGAGGGCGTCCGGAAGCCGGGGCCAAACGGGGCGCGCGCAGAACCTCACCCCCTGCCCCCTCTCCCTGCGGGAGAGGGGGTTCCGAGGGGAGCATCCGCAGTGTGCGAAGGCGGTCAGGAGAGTCCTCGCGCCGCTTGCGCCTGCACTTGCTCCGCGGACAAGGCCTGGTTCCAGTAACTGATTCCGCCCAAACGTCCTCGGAAGGAACTAGTCGGCTTGCTCGCCGACAGCCACGTTCCCAGCAGGAAGGCACCCACGCCGACGGTCCAGGCCGGTCCGCCCACCGCCTCCGACTTGACCGCCGCGCCGTTCACGTAAAGAGTGACGGTCCTGCCGTCGTCCACGACTCCTATGTGGCTCCATTGGTCGGCGGGCACAGCGGCCGGCGCGGAAAGCCGGCGACCGACGGCGGTGAACTCCAGATTGTAGGGCGGCTGCTTTCCGGACAGGGACAAGCGCCACCCGCGCTTCCACACCCCTCCAGTGGCGATCATGCTCGCGTCGCCGGGGAAGGGGGCAGGCTTGACCCATAACGCGAGGGATTGCGGCGAGGGGAACAGGTAGGGCCGATCCGTGGTGACGTAGCCCGCGCCCCCGTCGAATTCCACCACGCGCTTGCCCTCCTGCTCGACGAACTGGGCCGAGCCTTCCAGGCGACCATGCCCCCCATAGCCCGACTGGTCCAGCAGCGTCCTTCCGGGATCCCCCACATCGCTGCGGCTATCCCAGACAAGCAGCGCGCCGCCACCGTCCGGAGGGCCCGGCAGAGGCTGGGGCGCCGCCGCGATCGGCGCCGGGGGCGTCTCGCCCGGCCGGAGGGGACGCACCATAAAGTCGTCAAACCACACGGTCCCGGACCCGCTGTTGAGCATGCCCAGGATCACCGTGTGCAGGGGTTCATCCGGACGGCAGACGAAGCCGATCCTCTGCCAGTCCTGGGTGCCAGTGATACGCGGGTAGTAGTCCTGGCCACCGAAGGTCAATCCCGGTCCCTCGCCTTGCACCCCCTCGGCCTTCACCCAGGCGGAGACCTCATAGTCCGTGTTGGGCAGCACCCGGTCGTTGTACACCGAGGCCCCGGTCATGGAGACGGCCGAGCGAGGCCCCTGCAGCCGCAGAGAGGTATGATCTTCGCGGCCGACCGTGGGATCTTGGAGATTCCCCTGGCGCAGGTCATACCAATCGAGAAGGCTCGACCAGGGGTACGGCGAGAAGGGGCTGGCCCACTTGACGACCTTGTCGAAGGTCTCCCTCTCCCCTATCCCGGCCGTATAGAGGAGCAGCGACGCGTCCGGGTCGGAGACGCCACAGATATCGGCTTGCTGCAGCCACTCTTCTGCTTGCTTGCCGTCCACCGAGGTCAGGCGCCACTTGACCGTGTAGGTGCCAGGATTCAGCGTCTGGCCGTACTTGACCGGGAACCAGCGCATGTGCACATCATGCGCCCAGTGGCAGAGCTCGGAGTGGAACTGCGAGGTCGGCACGGAGGAGCCTATGATGCTCAGCACCGGGTTGGCCACCGGGTCGCCGACTACCGCCCAAAAGCCGTCGGGAGCCAGGTAGTTGGCGCGCGCCTCGCTGCGCCCGGCTTCGCGGAAGCCCGGGTACCAATAGACGTGGTTGTGCGGCAGTTTGTACAGTCGGCCGCTCTCGTGCCGGTAGATGCTCCAAGGATGCGGCACCTCCCAGGAGGCGTGAGGGGAAGCCGATCCTACATGCCCATAGATGAAGGGGTCCGTGAACTCCACGGGGTGATTGAACTTGAGGCTGTGCCCCTCGGGGATGATCAGGTCGCTGACCGTGTCGTGGACGTAGACGTTCTTCACCGAGTCGTAGGTCACGGTCACCTCGGCCCGGCTGATGAGCCAGGTCTTGCCCGCCGTGTCGGTACCGGTGACGACAAACCGGAGCCGCTCGCCTTGCTCAAGTACCTGGAAGTCGGTGAGCTTATCCGCGTAGAAGTATTCGTCTCCGTAGTTGCACCAGTGCCACCAGCCGTACAGCTGCGGCCGCCAGCCCGGCACGAGCTTCATCTCGTAGCCGTTACAATCATTGCCGGCCAGGAAGATCGGCTCATCCCCGTCCCAGGCCCAGCGGGCGCCTTTCCAGTCCCGGAAGCGGAGATTGGGGCGATGCGGGGAGGGGACGGGACGACTGGCGGCGGGCATGGCCGCCACGGTCACCGCGCTGAAGGCCGCTTCCCCCTCGTGCAGGCCCACTGCCACTCCTCCGGCAGTCAAGACGCCGTGCCGCTCGAGGTACTCGAAGAGGGGCTGGCCGTCAAGGGTCAGCCTGAGGTACGGCCCGTCGGCCTGCACCACGGCCTGGTAGACTTTGTCTGCTTCGAACTGGAAAGGCACCACCCGCAGGAACCCGCCGCGGCTGGACCAGAGGGCCACCTCCTGGCCGCGCAGGGAGAACATGACCCGGTACATCTCCTCGCCCTGTTTGCGCACGGCCAGGCCGGCCTCATAGTCGGGAGCGTTGGCGTTGTTGCGGTAGCTGGCCCAGGTCCAGTTGCCCGCCTCCCACTTGGCGCCCTCTCGCGTGCTGGCCTTGCTGATCCGCAGGCGAAAGCTCACCTGCAGGTTGTCCCAGGTGGGCTCTCCGGCTTCGGCCCAGCGCCACTGGTCGGTCCCGGTGCCGCCTACCCAGTCGCCCGCCCAAGCCCAGTCGCCCTGGGGCTTCCAGTTTGTCCAGTCGGCGGGGCCGGCGAGCACCGTTGGTGACTCGGCCGAGGTTACCGGCCCTGAACACAGCAGCAGGGCAACCAGGCTCAGAAAGGTTAGACCATCACTCATGTTCCTCTTTCCTTCGGCACGTGGTCTCGAACTTCATGCCACCGAAAGCGGTGCCCGGGAAACAGTGGCTGGTAAGCGAGGGTGCCAGGCAGTAATGGGAACGGCAGTCTGCGGTAAGGCGGCTCGCGAGGAAGCAGCACGCGTTTTTTGTTGGGCCATCACCGTTATGAATTCACCCTCGAAGCGAGGTGGTCCTTTCCCCACGGCGATATGCGTCCAGTTGTCCCCACCCGAGCCAGAGCAGGACAGTCAAGGCGGGAAGGGGAACTTCGTTATGGCCGCACCCGAATCATGCGTCTCAGGAGCCCCACCATCGTGACTATCGCTCGACTAGGCTGTGTCGTGTCCCTCTCGCTCTTGCTGGCCCCGGCCTGCTTTGCCCAGACGCCGGAGGCCCAGCGCAAGCCTGCGATCCTGTTCTGCTGCCCGGGCGAGAACCGCTACGAATACGCCGGCTATGATTACATGCAGTCCCTCACGCAGGCGGGGTACGTGGTGGACTACATCGAGGGAGGCAAGGACCTGACCTGGGAAAAGGTCAAGAACTACAACGTTCTGTTCGTCTATGACCTGCCCGCCAAGGGACCAAACGTGGAGTCGAAGCTCGTCGGCGCCTTCGGGCCGAATCCGCCGTGGCAGGCCGAGTACTGGGCGGTGCTCAACAAGTTCCTGCAAGCCGGGGGCGGGATCATGATGTACTACTACCCCCACGTGGGCGGAGCGGCGCCCAACGACTTGTTCAAGGAGTGGGGGTTGCAGTTCCCGCTTTTGCACCTGCGCGATCCCCAGGTGCAGAACCTGACCAATATCCCTTCGGGCGCCGCCTATACCGACCAGATCCTGCCCTCGCCGGTGAGCAAGGACGTGCACGGCTTCTGGTATCCGTATGACCTGCACTACTGCGGGCAGCACACCATGCCCATCTTCGTAGACGGCAACTGGCAGGTGGTGGCCCGCGCCGGGAAAGCGGCCTATACCGTCGTCCCCAAGTTTGATCCCGGCCAGGATCAGCCGCCCGCCACGGCGTTGATCCCCGCCGAGCCGGTCAAGGATCCCGTCCTGTTCGCCATTCGGGACTATCCCGGCGGGGGGCGGCTGGCGGCGATGACCCAGTGGTTTCCCTTCACCGTCGGCTCCGGGATGAAGTGGCTGTACAGCAACGAGATCCTCAGCAAGGGCCTGGGCAACCGGCCCAGCGACTTCGGGAAGCTGCTGCTCAACACCTACGCCTGGCTGGCCGAGCCCAGCGTCAAGTCCGGGGCCGTGGGCGGGGCTACCCAGGACCCCAATCGGCTACTGGAGCCGATGCTGCGGGCCGGGGCCATAGACCAGTTCCACGAGTGGAACCGCAACGAGGTAGAGGTGCTGGGATACCGCCATCCCCCCATCAACGGCAAACTCTTCCGCGGGCTAATCGGCGCCCAGACCGCCCTGAGCGGCGGCGAGGGCACGGTAGCCGACTATGCCGAGGCCGCCGTCGAAACCGGGCTGGACTATGTGATCTTCCTCGAGGACCTCGCCCAACTGACGCCGGAGAAGCTGGAGACACTGAAGGCGGAGGTGGCGAAGCACACCACACCAACGCTGCAGTTGTACGCCGGATACCGCATGAAAGCCAACACCGGCAATCACATGTTTGTCTGTGGTAAGAACCCCGTTTGGCCGGAAGGGAATCTGCTGGTTGGCCCGGACAAGCGCACTTTTAACCTGCAGTACCAGGATGAGAACGGCAAGTGGGGCCAGGGCATTCCCGGTCCCACCTGGTGCCTGGAGCAAGCCTCAGGTCACCTTAACAATACGGTGGGCTACTACAACTTCACCAAGTCTCCGCACGGGATGCAGTGGTACGACGTGCGGGATGCGAGCCACGGGGCCCTGCGGACTTACGAGAACGGCAAGCTGGTTGAGGACATGACGCAGGACTACCTCACCAACTGCCAGTACTCCGGGGTGCTCACTCCGGTCAGTCTCAACCTGGTGCGCTCGCCGGCGGAGCTGAAGGCGGCGGTGGCCCAGAATCAGGCGCTTACCTACGCCCAGGCCCGCGCTGTGTCCCTGATCTGGGAAGATGCCCTGCACTGGAATGGCTCCTATGACGGGATGAACGTGTTTCCTTCCGACGGTCCCCAGATTGTGGCCTGGCCCAAGCTGGAGCGCATCATGGTCTTTGGCGCGGAGTGGTTCGTGACCGGCCGTTCCATGATCCTGGCCCCGGTGCATGTCACTTCCGAAGTAGGCCTCAAGCAGATCACCATCTACGACGGACAGAACCTCTTCCGCCGCTTCGACTGCGCCGGCAGCAAGGACTACGAGACGACCCTGGTGCTCAACGGGGTATTGCAGAGCGGGTTGGTGCTGATCGCGGAGGACCTGCAGGGCGGTAAGGCGGTCAGCTTCCCGCTGCGCACCCGGCGCGAGGGGACTATCTGCCAGATAGACTGCGGGGATCACGTCAATGACTGCGCCTACATGCTGTTGGCGCACGGACCGCATTGGCCGGGGTTCTTCATGACGCCGAGCGTGCCCAACGCGGGGGGCACCTGGGACGGTGGTCCCCAGGCGGCTCGGCCGCTGCTGAATGCCCAGTGGACCTACCCCCAGGTGACCACCGACAAGGGCAACTACGAGGCGCCCTGCCCCTACCAGATTCCCCTGCTGGAGTTCGCCGACGAGGGTGCGACGCGCTGCCGCATGGTCGGCGATCGGGTCATGGTCAAAGAGCTCGGCTGGCAGAACCCCTGGTCGGGCTTCGGGCCGACCGAGCCCTCGCCAATCGTGGACCTGTGGGCCAGTCATACCTACTTCGATCCCTACATCACGGGCGTGATGCCTAACGCCTGGGGCGCCCCCGGCGTGTTTGAGGGGCCCATTGCGAGTCTGTTCACCGAGCAGTTCAAGTTCAAGCAGGACTGCACGGTCAAGGAGATGCGTATCTACCACGGCTACTGGCGCCCCAAGACTGCGCCGCGCAGTACCATGGTGGCCCTGGGCCAGGGGTCCCAGATCCGGGACGTCTGGGACCTCAGCGATACGCCCGAGCAGCCGCAGGAAGCGCGCATCGAGACCGGGGGCTGGTTCGCTCTCTACAGCAGCCAGGTGGCCAATACGCACCTGTTCGTCAATCGGGGCGCCCCGCTCATCCTGCGCGCCAGTCCCTACACCTGGTTCTGGCTGGAGCTGTTCGTGGATACGCGCAACCGGCCGGTGAAGCAGGGGGATACGGTCGAGGTCGAGTTGTCCGCTCAGACCTGGCCGCTGGACCAGGCCATGACCCGGGCGGGGGCGCTGGCGGAGATGGTGACCTACGTGGAGAAGCCAACGGGTATGGAACTGAAGCGAGGCAAGCCGGTGGCCGGGCCGGGCGGGCTGCTGGAACTGGCCCCGGAGAACTACGCGGTTGAGCTATCCGTGCCCCGGCCGGCGGGAGTCACCCGCACAGTGCCCGTGCGGCTGCATGGGCTCAACCGGCGCTGGACGGCCGGGCTGTACCAGTTCGCCGGCTGGAGAACGCACTACTACAGCAAGGCGGACACCGGATGGCGGGCGCTAGGGATGGACCTGGAAGGGCGGGCCTACTTCCCCCTCTATGTCAGCAAGGCGGCCAACACGCATGTCTTGGCCGGACACCCGATTGTGGCTGACGCCGCCGGTAAGGACCTGTTTATTCAGGTCACCCGGATCAACGATGGGGGTGAGCAGACCCCACCTGCCTGGCATCTCTCGGTCAACAACCCCACCGACAAGCCGGTGCGAACGACGCTGAAGCGGGCCATGGACCTGGCGGGCCTGGAGTTCACCGAACAGACGCTGACCTTGCAGCCCGGGGAGTACCGCGTGCTGAACAAGTGATGAGGGGGAGCACCGCAACTGGGCCGGCCACCAGACGACTCCCCCCCGACAACCACCACCGGGCGGCAACGAGTTGCCGCCTCGACCGGAGACCGCCACCGCTTCTGCACACTGCTAGAGGCTGCCGGTCCACTTGATCAGGTTGGTGAGCTGGCTGACCCAGGCCGGGTCCTCCCAGTAGGGCCGCTCCGGCTCGCCCAGCGGCGGGCCCAGCAGCGCGAGTACCTTCCCCGCGCCATATTCCCAGCCCACCGCAAAGGGCTTGCCGCTAACCGTGAGCAAAATCTTCACCTGGTTCCGGGGCGTGGCCCGGTGTAGCCAGAGTGCGTTGCCCAGCTTATCACCATTGGGCCGCAAGACCGGCGCGGGCTTGTCCAGGCGGTACAGGTCAAAGGTCTGATCGTTCTCTACCGGCAGCAGGTCGCCGATGAAGCTGCCCGGTGTACCGCCGTAGCCATAGCCAAGCAGGCCCCCCAGTACTACCAGCCCGCCGCCGTTGTTCACCCAGCGCATCAGCAGGTACTGCTCGGTTGGGCTCACCGCGCGCGCGGGAATGTCGGAGAGCACCGCCAGACGGTAGCCGGCCAGGTCCGGCACCGGCGGGGCCAGCTCACGCTTGGGCGTGAGGTAGGAGACCGTGGTGTCCAGTCCGGCGGCCTGCAAAGCCCGCTCCACCCGGACAGTATCGGTGTACAGCCCGTAAGCCAGCCACGCCCGGGGCTTGCCGCCGGCTGCCGGTTCCGCCGTCTCCGCTGGGCGAGGCAGCACCTTGTCCGGGTCCACGCCTTCGTAGAGCAGATCCCAGGCCTCACGGTAGGTCAGCCCGCGCAGCCGCTCCAGCCTGAGGTAGTCGAAGCAGTAGCTGCCCTCCCCCCGCCAACCCCAGGTGTAGAAGCTCCCATTGCCGAAGGGATAGAGGAAGTAGACGGGAAAGTCCTGGTACTTGCCGTTCTCGATGAAGTCGCCGGGGAGGAGGTCCTCCAGGGTCTGTCCGCCACCGCCGGAGAGGGTCACCAGCAGGCTCTGCTTGCCGGGCGCGTCCTGCTTGAAGCGCCAGATGGCCCGGTACAACCCCGGGAGCTCGCTGTAGCGAGTCCCGCCCATAATCTTGGAGCCAGCAGGGAAGAGTCCCTCCGTAACGCGCCAGGCTAGGCCGGTGGAGGCCGCTGGGTCTCGCACTTGCTCCCCGCCATAGTAGGAATCGCGGATCTCGTTCACGTCCAGAGGTTGCTTGACTTGGGGGAGAAGCAAGCGACGGATCTGAACGGCGTCCAGACGCAAGCGGTAGGGGCCGCTGTGGGGAACCTGCAGTTGCAGGGCGGTCTGCTCTTTGCCCTGATGCACCAGGGCAAAGGCATAGCGCCAGCGGCCGCCCAACTCGGCCATACTGCCATAGTAGAAATACACCGCCGGTCCCACATCCTGCTGGTAATTCGTCCCGCCGCGGTGGCGGATGTAGACCAGCGCGGAGCCCTCAGGCTTGAACTCCGCCGGGTAGTCGGCGCGAATCCAAAAGGCGACCAGATACCAGCCCTCTTCCGCGGGTACCAGCGGCCCGAAGGCATGGTTGTTGAGGGTTTCGGCGGGCTTACCCTCTTCCGGGCGGTAATCCAGCAGCAGACAGCGCTCCCCGGCGCAGCCTTCCTCGGAGACCCCCAGCGTCCCGACTTTCGCGCCGTGCTGGGCCAGGACCCAGCCGGTAGGACGGCCCTGGTCATCCACTTCCTCCAGGCTGGGGTTGGGCATGAGGTTGGGTCCCCAGAGCGGAGACCCCGGCTCGGCCGCCTGCGCCAATCGCAGCGGACAGAGCGCGGTAGCCCAGACCATCGCGAGGCAGACCGAAGCGGAGTGCAGTCGCACGCAGCGCACCCCCTTTCCCGTACTCAGTAGCGAATCACGAGAACCGTCCAGACCGGAAAGGCCGGCACTTTCACTTCCAGCGCTCCGCCGGCTGCTCTCACGGCTCCGCACCAGGCCGGCCCGGCAGCCTCGGGGCTCAGCGCCGCCACGCGCGCCGGGTCCGGCTTGCCGCCCGCGAACAGTTCCGGGGCCAGGGCTACCTCCACGCTCTCCGCCGGCGGCGGCGTCTGCGGGGAGCGGGTGATGCGTTCCTCCAGCGGCGCGTTGAGCAGGTGCACGATCAGGTAGCGGCCCGTTTCGTCCTCCAGACGCTGCATCAGGTTCTCGTAGAAGACCAGCCGCGCCGACTTGACCCGCACCAGGCGGGTGGCCTGCTCAGCGGGCACCCGCTGCAGGCGGTCGCTCAGGAGGAACCGCGAGTAGCGGTAGGCAAAACCGTGGTACTGATGCAGCCAGGGATTGGCTGCACGCCACTTGGTCATGTTGGGATGGATGCCATCGGAGTCGGCAATGTACCGAGCCCCGCAGGCCCAGGAGACGGCCTTGATGTACTTCACCGCGGTCTCCTCCTGCCCCATCGCCCCACCCCAGCCGGCGAACAAGAAGGCTCCCAGCTTACGGGCTCGGTCCACTTGGGCCGACATCTCCCGGAGGTAGGCACCCCAGCGGTTGCGGAACTCCGGCGCCAAGTCCACATGCTTGGCCGTCTCGTCCAGGATGTAGTTGCCCGGTGCGATCACCGCGTCCTGTTTGGGGGTAGGCGAGGGATCGGCGACAAAGCAGCCGGCGTTGAACCCGAAGAGGAAGTCTGGGTACTTGGCGCGGATCATGCCCATCGCATGCCGCATGTTGCGGGCCGAGACCTCGTCGGCGCTCTGCCCGATGCCGGGCCTGCCCTGGTAGTCGAGAATCTGCGGTACCGGCGCCAGCGGATCGCCAAAGGTAGTGGTCGCGTAGTGGCCGTCGAAGCGCACCCCGTCGTAGCCGAACACTTCCCGGCCCTTCATCAGCTGGCGCGCCCCCCATTCCACCGTGGCCAGGGTGTTGAAGTTGACCGGTGCAATGTGCAGGCCGCCGGGCTCCGCGCAGACCAGCTTCTCCATCAACTCTTTGTCCTGCAGACTCTGCGGGTACTCCCGGTAGAACTTCTGCAGCAGGGGCAAGGTGGTCGTGCTGATGCCTCCGCCCGCGTAGACCGTGCCGTCCCGCAGGTAGCAGAGCCACTCCGGGTGCTTGCGGGCAAATTCGGTGCCCTGTACCCCGGAGACGGCACCGTTGACGTAGGCGACGCTGGCCACCCCGTTGGCGTGGAGCTCGCCGATGAGGTAACGCAGGAGCGCTACTGAGTTCTTGTATACGGTGTGGCCCTGACCCGAAAAGTAGTTCTCGGTCAGCGGCTCCATGCTGCTAAAAGGACAGGGCGCGAGGCTGAGAATCTCCGTCACCGGCGTATACAAGTCCCGGCAGGTGAGAACCCAATCGCTGATCCACCTGGTCTCTTCCGGCGCGAAAGGCGGCCCCTCCGGTTTGGAGGTGAACAGGCGCAGCGAGCTACCGCTGTAGCCGGGCGCGGGCAGCCAAGGGTTCTTCGCGCAGGCGAAGACCTCCCGGCCGAGGGCTTGCCTCTCCCCCACCGTGGCCTCGACCACCGCCTCATAGCCGAACTCCGCCTGCGGGATGAAGGTGAAGGCCGCCTTGCCCTCGGCGTCTGTGGTTCCCTCGAAGCGGGCCGCCTCGGTATCCAGGAGATGCAGTACCCGGCAGCGAAGTCCCGCCGTCTCCCCTGCGGCCAAGCCGGTGACGGTTACTTGCAGGTGCACCGGCTCGCCCGGTCGCACCTGCAACTTGTCCGGCCAGACCTGCACCGCCAGGTCGGCCCAGACCGTTGCAGGGAAGATGAACAGCAGCCCGACCAGTGCCGAAGCGATGGTTCTCATGGCGCACCTCTCCGCTCTCAGTAGGACACTACCAGAACCGTCCAATACGAAAAGTCGGGCACCTGCACTACCGTCTTGCCGCCGGAGGCAGTCATAGCCAGAGATCGGGCCTGCTCCGGTGCGTCGGGATTGAGCGCCCAGACAGCCCGCGGGCTTTGCCCCTCCAGCAGTTCCGGCGCCAGGACTACGGTCACCTGGGTGGCGGCCGGAGGCGCCGCGGCGTCAGCAGTCAGGCGCTCCTCCAGCGGCGCGTTGAGCAGGCTGACCGTGAAGTAGCGCCCGTGGTCGGTGCGTAGACGGAAGGCGAAGTCCCTGTACCACACGTCGCGCCCGGCCTGGACGGTCAAGAGCCGTTCCACCTCCGCCGCCGGGAGACGCACGCGGTCGTTGCTCAGTAGGTACTGGCCATAGCGCATCGCGAACTGGTTGTACAGCCGGAAGTACTCGTCCTTAGGGTGGTACTGCCCGGAGATCCAGCGGGCGCCCAGGGCCCAGCCGACGGCCTTAATCTGCCGGGTGTCCACCTCCTTCTGGCCAGGCCCCGGCGGCCAGCCCGAGTAGAGGAAGGCCCCCAGCTTGCGGGCGCGGTCGGCCTGGATTCCCTGGATACGGACAAGGTCCTCCCAGCGGTTGTCCGGCGCGGCACTGACCAGGGCGCCCTTGGCCACCTCGTCCAGGATGTAGCTGCCGGGGTAGGTGGCCTTGCTGACGGCCCGCTCCAGGACCTCATCGCCGCACTGGTCTGGGCGCAGGGAGGCGTCGTTGAAGCCGAACATGAAGTCGGGGTACTGTCTGCGGCTCGTGGCAATCGCGTAGCGCATGTTACGGGCGCTCAGCTCATCGGCCTGCTTGCCGGTAGGCTGGGGCCGGCCCTGCCAGTCCATCACCGCGCTGGCCGGCGCCAGCGGGTCCCCCAACGCCGGCACCAGGTAGTGCCCGTCGAAGCGTACGCCATCGTAGCCGAAGTACTCCTTACCCTCCAAGTACGACTGCACCCCGAGTTTCACCGCCTCGAGATCGGTGACGTTGGCGATGGTATTGAGCGTGTCGGGGTAAGTGCCGCGCAGGCCAGGCTGGTACATGGGCTGGTCATACGCGTGCTTGAAGCTGGCCGGGTAGTTGCGGTAGTACTCGAGGTGGTATGGCGTAGTGATGGTGCTGATCTCCCCGGTCACGCTGCCGTCGCGGGTGAAAGAAATGTACTCGGGATGGCGACGCATGAACTCCGAACCGCCCAGAGCCTGCAGGAAGACCGCCACATAGTTGACTGTGTACATCCCGTTTTCGTGAGCGCGCCGATTGAGCGTGCGCCAGGCGCTGGCCGAAGAGAAGTAGTGATAGCCCTTGAAGTAGGTGCTGGTTGGCGGCACCACCGGGACAAAGGGTGAGTAGGAGCAGGAAATCTCCAGCACGGAGCGGTAGAGGAAGCGGTTGCGAGCGATCTGATCCTCGATGTGCTTGAGCAAGTCCGGGTTGACCGCCTCCCGGCCCTCATTGGGCGTGCCGTCCGGGAGCGTGTCGGGCCGGGCGAAGACGTCGCCGAAGCCGTAGTCCACGGCGCACAGGTAGGGGTTCCGGGCGCAGGCGAAGACCTCGTACGCCTGGGCCTGCTGCTCCCCGCAGGTCGCGGTCACCAGCACCCCGTAGCCGAACTCCTCGGCGGGCCGGAAGGTGAAGACCACCTTGCCGTCCACGTCCACCGGACCGGTGAAGCGCGCCGCCTCATGATCCAGCCGGTTGACTACGCGGCACTCCACCGTTGCCGTCTCTCCGGCGGGCTGCCCGGTGACGGTCACCTGGAGCTGCACCGGTTCCCCAGGGCGCACTTGCAGCTTGTCGGGCCAGACCTTGACGATCAGGTCGGCCCCGACCGCCGTGGTCACTAACAAGAGCGCTCCCGCCAGGCTCAGAAGTCTAACCACCAGTACTACCTCCTTCACTTCCCAGCAATTCCCGGAGGGTCGCACGCATCAGGCGGAACCAGCCCCGGCTCTCCCAGTAAGGCGTCACGCCGGCCGGCGGGTCCCCCATCGGTGTCCCCAGCCACACCAGGACCCGGCCTTTGCCGTAGGTGCCCCGGACCAGCAGCGGCCGCCCGGCCACGCTCAACACCGCCTCCGCTCCGGGGCGGAGAGACTGCACCGACTGGATCCACTGGACCGCGCCGGTCTCATAGGGCGCCCCGCTAATAGGCGCAAATTGCGGCAAGCGCACGATGTCAAAGAAGCCGTCCGGCTCCACCGGCAGCGCCTCCTGCAGCGCGCTCTCCTGGAACCGGCCCTTGCCCAGAGTGCACAGCCCCCCGGTCAGCAGCAGCCGGCCCCCCGCCTCCACGTACTGCTGGACGGCGATCTCCCCTTCATCTCCGAGGGCATTGGCCCCAACATTGTCGAGGACGATCAGGTCGTAGCCTAGCAGCTCCTCCGCGAGCAGGGGCTGATAGGTCAACTCCGGTCCCAGCACGCCCGAGGTGTAGAACGAGTCGCGGAACCGTACGCCCGGAGCGATACTACGCAGCGCCTCCTTGACGCGGTTACACTCCCACCACAGCCCCACCCCGTGCAGAACGGAGAGTCCCTCGTGTGGGATTAGCCGCAGGTCGCGCGCTCCGGTCAGCTCCGGCTTGATCTTCTTAGGCAGGGGCGCGCGATAGGGCGAGGCGGATTCGGGCGCGAAGTAGGCGGCCTCGTCCGGGGAGTACATGAACTCCGTGGCTCGCGCCTGCTCGGCGCCGCCCATCTGCAGGCTGATGATCACCGCCCCCCGCCCCAGGCCCGGGAGGGGTAACTCCAGCGCCTGCGGCGCATCGCGAGTGAGAGCGACGAGGGTCGCGCGCTTCTCGGCCAGCACCGCCGCGCGGTCGGACTTCTCGACCTTTACCGCCACCGGCAGCTCAGCCACCGGGCCCTGAGTGGCGCGGAACTGCAGGGCCAGGGTGTCCCTCTCCTGGGCCGCCGTGACGATCACCTGGTCGTCGGCGTAGTAGCAGTTGCGGACGTTCTGCACCGGCACCAGCAAGTACTCGGTGCTCCAGGATTTCCCCGGCCGAATCAGCACCCGATCGTAGAACCACTCGGTGGTGTACATGGTGATGCACGAGTAGTGCATCTTCAGGTAATTGTAGTCCACCAAAGCCAACAGGCCGATCCCGGAGCCGCGATCGAAGGTCATAGCCCAACCGGCGGAGGGTCGGCGCACGAACTCGTCGCCGTAGCGCCGGTCATTCTCGACGTAGACCACACGAACCCCCAGGTTGGAGGGGCGGTAGGCGACCTGAGTACCCTTCTCCCCGCCGCAGTAGAAGCGGTTCTGGATCCATGCGCCGGGGAAGCGGGGGGCATCGGAGGTGTTCTCCAGGGTCATCTTGACGTGCAGCGCCGGGCTGTCGCCCCGCAAGGTCAGGACCTTGCGCATGACCAGACCTCTGAGGTCGTCGCTCTGGTCGCGCAGCGCCCGCCACAACTCAATCTGGAAGACCTGGGGGGTGTTCTCGAGAACCCGGTACTCATAGGGCTGGTCCTGCAGTTCCCCCGGATGGCGCTGCTGCCAGACCATATCCTCCAGCAGACCGCCCCCGGTGGGGTAGATCCACTCCTTCTCCGCTCCGTTGGGCTGCTCCAGATAGTAGAAGCTGCGGACGGCGCCTCCTCGGGTGGCGTCCAGCGTGAGGCGATAGAAGGCATTCGCGACCGTGAAGGTGGGGCCGGCGCCCGCTACCGCCAGATCGGCGTGGACTGGCCCGGCGAGCAGGGCAACAACGGCAACGGTGATAGCGAAGTGAAGCCGCATTAAGTACCTCCGTGGATCGGCGGTGGAGGTAGACTTCCCCATACGGGCACGGTGCTCCTGCCGGAGCAGGGCAAGCGATTACTCGCACGGGATATCAGTGGGAGGGCGATAGGGCGTTCGGTGCGTGGACGGGGAGGGAGAGAGATTGGTGGCCAGGGGCAGAATTGAACTGCCGACACCGGGATTTTCAGTCCCGTGCTCTACCAACTGAGCTACCTGGCCACCACAGACGACAGGCGTATCCTGGTGGGCGGAGCAGGACTCGAACCTGCGACATCATGCGTGTAAAGCATGCGCTCTAACCAACTGAGCTACCCGCCCGACCTGACGAGAGGCCCGACGACAGGCTCAAGTTCAGGCCCCACAACAGGCTCAACGCCACGGGACGAGGGTCGGAAGAAGAAGATCACCATGCCTCGGCGCCGGTCGTTGCGCCTACCGTAGCTTGGTGGCCCCAACGGGACTCGAACCCGTGCTGCCGCCTTGAAAGAGCGGAGTCCTAACCACTAGACTATGGGGCCATCCCAACTGCTGGTGAGCCGTGTGGGACTCGAACCCACGACCCTCGGATTAAAAGTCCGATGCTCTACCGCCTGAGCTAACGGCTCTTGTCCACCTCGTGGCCCGGCTCCCGGCCACGAGCGCCGCTCCGAGGCTCGCTCGTTCTTCACCCCCGGACCTTGCGCAATGGTAGCGGAAGCACCGGGGCTTGTCAACTTGCTCCGCGCCTGCCCCCGCGCCGACCTTCAGCAGCGCACGGTCTGCTCACGGCCGTGGCCGACCGAGACGAGAGCAATCGGCACCTGGGCCAGCTCCGCCATGCGCTCCAGATAAGCCTGGGCCGGCCCGGGCAGGTCTCCCCAAGTGCGCGCCTCGCTGATCGGCTGCTGCCAACCCTCGAGCTCCTCGTAGATTGGCTCGGCCTGCTCCAGGTCTGCCGGCCAGGCGGGGACCGTGTCTACCTGCCTCCCCTCTATACGGTAGCCCACGCAGAGGGGAATGACCGGGAACTCATCCAACACGTCCAGTTTGGTAACCGCCAGCGCCGTGGCGCCATTGAGCAGCGCCGCGCTACGCAGCACCGGCCCGTCCAACCAGCCGCAGCGTCGCGGCCGGCCCGTGGTGGTGCCAAACTCCACGCCCCGCTGGCGCATGCTTTCCCCGTTCTCATCGGAGCATTCCGTGGGGAACACTCCGGCGCCTACCCGCGTGGTGTAAGCCTTGCAGACCAGGATCACTTCTTCGAGCGCGGTGGGCCCGATGCCCGTACCCAAACAGGCGCCGCCTGCCACCGGGTGGGAGGAGGTGACAAAGGGAAAAGTGCCGTAGTCCAGGTCCAGGAAGGTGCCTTGCGCACCTTCGAAGACCACCCGCTTCCCGGCTACCACGGCGCCCTGGACCAGAGGGCGGATGTCGGCGGCATACCCGATCACCTGCTGCCCGGCTTCCCAAACCTCCTCGAAGACCGCCTCCGGGTCAAGTGGCTCGTGGTCATAGAGGGCCGTGAGCAGGCGATTCTTGAGCGCCAGTTGCCCTTCCACCAATTGCCGCAAGCGCCCGGCTTCCCCGAGGTCCCGGAAGCGCACCGGCTCCGGCAAGCGGGCGACCTTGTCTGTATAGGCGGGACCGATGCCTCGCCGGGTAGTGCCGATGCTGCCCGCGCCGCGCGCGTCCTCCGCCAGCCCGTCCAGCAGGCGGTGGTAAGGCATGATGACGCCCGCGTTGTAGCCCACGCGCAGGTTCTCGCAGGATATACCTCGGGCCTGCAGGCCCGCCACTTCCTCCGCCAGCACCGCGGGGTCAATCAGCGTGCCGTCCCCCATCAGACAGAGGCAGCGGGGATGGAGTATGCCGGAGGGAATCAGGTGCAACTTGAACTGCTGCCCGTTCACGACGACGGTGTGGCCGGCGTTGTTCCCGCCCTGATAGCGCACGACCACGTCGGCCTCCTCGGCGAGCAGGTCGGTGATCTTGCCTTTGCCTTCGTCTCCCCACTGGGCGCCTACGACGACCGCGGTGGACATGGCGACGTCCTCCTTCGACACACCAAAAAAGCCCACCAGGAGTGGGCCCGGGGCCGTGCCAGCGTTTTCCGGCCCAGCAGAGAGTACCACAAGCAGCGGCCACTGTCAAATGCGGTTAGGCGCCGGCCCCCCCTCCTACCGCGCCAGCGGCGGCAGGCCGAAGTAGTCCCGGTAGGCCTCGATCACCGCATAGTAGTTCTCCACCCGCACGTCTTCGTGGACCGAGTGGCTGTTGTGCAGGATATGCCCGCCTGGGCTACGCCGGCCGTAGTCCAGCGACTCTCTGACCTCGCGTTTGACCTGCTCGGGCGTCCCCAGGCACAGCGTATACCGGGCGTCGGTATTGCCAAGGATGCACACCCGCGTGTCTATGCCGTTCTCGATCAGCCAAGGCCAGGTCATCCCCGCCGCCTGGTCCACCTCCTTGTAGCCGTCAATGCCCGAGTGGAGGAAGAAGTCGTCCTTAATGGCATGGTGGTTGCCGTCGGAGGTGTATACGGCGAGCGCCCCGCCGCGATGGATGAGCTCCACGTGCTGCTGGATGACCGGCAGCAGGAACTCGTGATAGTGGCGCGGAGAGATAAACGGCCCCTTGTCACAGGAAACGTCCCCGCCCATGGCGACAATTTCATAGCCCAGCGAGATGAGGTGCGTCGTAAGCGGAAAGGCGGCGGCCTTCTGGATCTCCAGCCAGCGCCGGAAAAGATCGGGTTCGGCAGCGATCCACATCAGCATAAAGGGCGGGTAGAAAGCCGCACCGGTACCGGCCCCGACCTCGGCCATGTACAGCCAGTCCAGGCCCTCGGCAGAGGCCATTTCCTGCAGCCGCCGCAGGACGTAGAAGCTCTCCTCCCCAGGCGAGGTCCACGGCGTGGGCTCCCAGCTCTCCACCATCCGCCGCACTTCCTCCTCCGTGTGCCGGTGGGTGTAAGAGACCGGGACCGCCGGCTCGACCAGGTGTGTCTTCTCGTTGTAGACATAGTCCAGCTCGTCCAGCCGCCAGGTACTCGACCCAGTCTTCTCGGGCCGAGGCAAGTCCCGTCCACGGTTGCCTCCCGCCCGCACGATGTCTACCTGGAAGAACCTATGAATCTGGAAGACCGCCTGGGCCTGCAGTTCCACCAGTTCCTCCCAGGCAATCCCTTCGGCCAGCGCATCCCAGTACTGTACGGCATCGGTGGCCGGGTTGCGCCCGCAGATGTCCCAATAGATCGGGTGGAACTCGCAGAAGATCTCGAACAGGGGCGTCCGGTCGGGCTCCTGGTGGGCAAAGGCTTTCAGAACACGGTCTCGGGATCCGGGCATGGGGTTACTCCCTGGTCTGCGGCAGCCATATCCGCCGGCCGCCGCGGTAGACGGCGCGGTACTTGGTGATAAGAGTATCCTGCGGTGTGGCCCACAGGTTTAGCCACTCGACGGTCAAAGCGGCCAGCACCTGCGTGTGGCGCAGCAGGTACTCCTGCCCCGGGCGGAGGCTGAGTTCGGACAAGGGCTTGCCGTCCAGGGACACGCGAGCCTGCAGGGGCAATGCACCGAGATTGCGCAACATCGTCCCCGCGAATTGTCCGGGTCCCGCCAGTTCCCGAAGCTGTACCTGGACGGTGGCACCTACGTAGGTGGTCAGGAGGGCCTGCGGGGCCCAGAGCATCGGCTCGGACTCCCCCCCGCCCTGGCCTGCTGGCAGCCAGGCCAGCACGCGCCGCTGGCGGATCGCCTCCATTACCCCCTGCGGCGACCGTTCGGTGACCAGCACCAGGTTGCGGCCGCGCGGCGGCGATGACTCCTGAGCGCCGTGAATGTCTGAGTTGGCAAAGACTCCTAGGCGACGTTCCCGCGCCCAGTCGAAGGCAAAGGGATAGCAGGACAGGCCGTGGGAACGCACCGTGTTCCATCCGTCGCCGACCACACTGTTGAAGACTTCCAGGCCGACGATGAAGCCATTCTCGACCCCCCACTGCACCGGCTCGCGCCAACCCACATGCGGATGCGCGTAGAGCAAGACCCCGCCGGAGCGCGCGATGGCTCGCATCTCGTTACGGTAGTAGACCCGGCCAGTCTGCGCGGCTTCCTCGATCGTGAGAGCCCAGTCGTGGGGACCGCGGGGCTTGTAGTTCGCGTCTACGCCCAGCGCCACCAGATGCTCTGCACCGCGCAGACCGGTCTCCACCCCGCGCAAGAGCACCAGCCCGAGACTCTCGGCCAGTTGGCTGACCTCGCCATAGGCCTGCAGATTGCCGTGGTCAGTGATGGCGATGACATCGTAGCCCGCACGATAGGCCTCCAGCACTCGCTCGGCCGGGGAGAGGCGGCCGTCCGAGTAGGTGGTGTGCGCGTGGAAATCTCCCACCAGCACCTGGTACTCGCCGACCGGCGGGAAGCTATACACCGCTCGCGCTTGCACCGGGTCAGGGGCCTGGGCGAGGCAGCAGGAGCAGGCGAATCCTGCGAACAGCACGGCAATCGTGGCGGTAGGCCAACTGTCTTTTCGCATCGGGCATCCTCTTTCGCGGTCGCACGCTCTGAACTTGGACTTAGCCTTCCCTAGCTGGCCGCCCTCTCCTCCCTTACCGTCACCCGCTTTCCCGCTGCATGCCTCAGCCGATAGGTGGCTCCGGTCGGCGGCGCGACCAGTGTCACCGGCGAGGCATCCGGCCAAGGCTGGAGCGTGACCTGCCCCGGCTTGCTGTCCTGCACAAAAGCCCGCACGATGGCCTCGTCGCCCAGGAGCAGCCCTGACCAGATCGGCCCCTTCTCCTGCAGCGCCGGGACGGCGGTGTTCATGACCTTGCCGGCCTCGAGGAACTTGCGGTGGGCCAGCATCTCGTCGTAGATGGCAACGGCGTCCTCAATCTCCTCGGTGGCGATGGACTCGTGCCCCTTGCGCACCGGCTGGAAGATCTGCATGGAGTCCGCGCCGCGCAGCCACAGGTGCCGCAGCACCTCGCGGTAGCGCTCGCGACTCATGATCGGGACCTTCTCGTCACCCACGTCGGGGCAATAGCGGTCCACCCAGGGCAAAGTCAGTTTCTCCGGCGCCCAGCGCTGCTGGTTGGCTTCGTTTTGCGAGACTTGAGCCAGTTCCACACTGGTGTAGAGCCGGTCCATGTTCTCCTGGTTGAGCGGCAGGTTCCCCAGCTTGCCCCAATGCAGCTCGTACAGGTAGTCGTTGCCGTAGGCGATGGGGTTGCTGCCGGTCAGCAGCCCCAGTTGCTGAGGCGGTAGGGAACGGCTCTGCGTCCAGGACCAGACCATGGTCTCGGGCGAGGAGATGACCGCTTCCCAGTTGGTCACCGAGCAAGTGGGGTAGATCTCCAGCGCCGGCGCGGCCAGGTAGGCGCTGAACAGGTCCGCCCGCAGCAGGGCGATGAAGGCCCGGTAGCGCTCCCAGTCGTCGAGTACGCCGGGCGGGAACTGCTCCCGGCAGCGCGAGCACGCCTGGGCCTGCTCCCACCGCGATTTGAGCGGCCAGGGCTCGCCTTCCCAGTCCATCCAGTAGCCGGTGACCTTGACCCCGGCCTCCCGGAACTTGGTCAGCGTAGCCCGCACCTTGTTGGCGCGGATGTTCCAGCCTGCCAGCATCAGAGGGCAAACGTAGTGGATTTGCCCCTTGGGGATCCTAAAGCCCTCCGGGAGCTTGTGCAGAGCGTCCGGGCCCTCGGCGCCCGGCCCGTTGCCACCGTCGCCCTGGACGAAGATCACCTGTCCTCCGGCTTCCTGGATAGCCAGGGCCATCGGGATGTACTTCTCGTCGGGAAAGAGCGCCTGGGTCAGCCCCCGCCGGGCCAGTTCCCGGTACATCTCCACGGGCAGCGGCTTGCCCTCCTCGAAGGACTTGTCTTCCGCGCTCAGGCGAAAACGGTCCCAGGTGACCATCGCCAGCCGCCCGGTGGCGTCATGCTTCAGCGGCGGCACGCGCTGCAGCAGCGTGGGGAGGTCCCAGGGAATAGGAGCCTCCTCCGCGACGGCTCCCGCGCCACACAGGGCCAGGACTGCACAGATCAGGATTGCCTTGTGCATGAGAGTCATCTCCTTCGGGGCTGCGGCCTGGAGGGACGGTAAGTCCGGCCCGTTGCCGGAGAGCGACGGGCCTCTCCTACCGGACGTTCTCCATCGCCGCCAAAGCCTTCTCGATTTCGCGGATGGCCCGACGCTCCAGCGGAAAGGCCGCCTGGAGCCGGCGGACCTGCTCGGCTCGCCTCTCCGACGTCCAGGTCTTCCCTTCCAGCCAGACCTTGTCTTCCTCGCGATGCAGCATCGTCTTCATGTACGTCTGACCATCCGCCGAGGCAGGAATGGGAACCAGCAGCAGGGCCCCGGCCAGCAACAGAGCAAGGCGGACAGAGGTGGGCACGGGGAGTAGTTCGACGTGACGCAGCCTGCACCTGCCGCCAGGAAACCCCGGAGGTGGGGAAAGCGTCAAACTCCGATAGGCGGTGCCGCTACCCCACCCCGACGTAGTGTGCTATAATGGGAGCGGCAAAGGTGGGGGTGACTGGTCTCGACGGAAGGCTTGCCGTTTCAGGCTGCGGGTCGAGATTCCCGTTATCTCGTAAAACGCGGGAAAACCACAAGTGCCAACCACGAATTGGCCCTGGCTGCGTAAGTAGCCCCTCCGTCCCGCTTCGCCGATTGGGCGGGGTACGGGGGTAATCAAGATCGGCTACCCGGCTGCCGTGGCCGTTGCGAACGGTCGGGGAATGACAAGTTCGGCTAGTCTCCGCTTCGCCCCGGGTTCGGACAGGGCGGGGGCGAAACCCAAACGGACCCTACACCCGTAGCAGGCCTGGGGCGCACCTTTTCGGACGCGGGTTCGATTCCCGCCACCTCCACCACGACATTCTTGCCCTGTGCCTGTCGTCACCTCCCCCTCTCCCTCCCCCACTCCAGCAGCCGCTCCAGCGCCTCCTCCTCGTCCGGCATCTTCACCGAGCCTATCTCCACCGGGATGGACCCGCCGGGCCCGTGCGAATCGGTCCCGCAGGTGATCAGCAAACCACGCTCGCGGGCCAGCGCCGCGTACTTCTCGTTGGCGGTCTGACTGTGGGCCGAGTGATAGGCCTCCAGCCCCTCCGCGCCCTCCTCGATGATCTCCCGGACCAGCGTGTCGTTGCGCACCAGCCCGGGATGGCTGAGCACCGGCAGGCCCGCGCAGCGGCGGATGAGCTCGATGGCCTCCTGCGGGGTAAGCTTGTAGCGCGGCACGTACGCCGGCCTCCCGCGACCCAGGTAGCGGTCAAAGGCCTCCTGCGGCGTATTCACGTGCCCGCTGTCCACCAGCACCCCGGCCACGTGCGGCCGGCCGACGCTGCCGCCGTTGGCCCGCTCCAACACCTGCTCGTAGGTGATGTGCAGTCCATGCTCCCGCAGCAGCGCCACCATCTTCTCCGCCCGGCCTTCGCGCGCCTCGCGAATGGCGGAGAGCTTAGCCAGCAGCTCGGGATGGTGATAGTCAAGGAAGTAGCCGAGCACGTGGACCTCAGTCGCCTCGTAGTCCGTGCTGATCTCGACGGCGGGCAGGAAGACCAGCCCGCTGCCGGCGGCCGCAGCGAGGGCAGGCTCGATTCCCGCCACCGAGTCGTGATCGGCCAGGGCAAGAGCCCGCAAGCCCTTGTCAAGCGCCACGCCCACCACCTCCTCCGGGGTGAGAGTACCGTCGGAAGCGGTGCTATGAACGTGAAGGTCAATCATGGTCGGTAGTCGGTGGTCGGTGGTCGGTAGTCGGTGGTTGATCCTCGAATGGTACAGCTCGGTTCCGGCGCCTTCCCTCTCCCACAAGGATGGGAGAGAGGGTAGGGGGTGAGGCTCCTCTCGGCAGCGGCAGACGTCCAGCCGGCGAACGGGCGGCTGTCGCGCACCGAAGCGCGCAAGCCGCCCCTACGGGGAGAGCCACAGCCTGGCCAGCCGTGCTGCCCCGGCCTTGTCCAGCGGCTCGTTATCGTCCCCGCAGGACGGCGACTGCACACACGCTGGGCAGCCCCGCGCACAGGGACAGTTCTCTATGCGCTCCGCCGTGGCCTCCAGGAGCGCCTCCGCCTTGTCATAGGCATCTTCGCTCAGGCCCACCCCGCCGGGATAGCCATCGTACAGGCAGATGGTGGCCTGACCGGTATCCGGATGGCAGGCCGAGGAGACTCCGCCCACGTCGTGCGGATCGCACATGACCAGCAGGGGCATCAGGCCGATGAGAGCGTGCTCCAGCGCATGGAGACTACCCAGCAGATCAAACCCCTCCGCTTGTAGTTGCTCCAGTCCGCCTGCCGCGGTCAGCCACAAACCCACCGTCTCGAAATTGTTCTCCGGCAACTCCAGGGGCACAATCTCCTGTTCCACCTCCAGGTCCTCCTCGTCTCGCCCGCGCTGCGTGGCCTGCAGCTTCCGGTAGCCCACGATGCGGCTCTGGACGCTTATCTCCCCCAGATGGGCTTGCGCGCCCTGCGGCAGGGCGCGCTCCTGAAACTGCTCGGCAATACGGATTTCGCTGATGCTCACTGCGCGGGTGAGGTACCTAACGTCCTGCCTGCTCACCAGCGCCGTCTTCCGCTCCAGGTCCAGGCTCTGGACCACGTACGTCTCGCCCTGGTGCAGATACACCGCTCCCGGATGCACCAGCCAGAGCGCCGCATTTTCATCCGCCGTCCCGATCAAGCGGTAGGGCATATCCAAGATGATCTCAAACCCCCGACTACCACTCCCGCGCAGACCCAACTCCGCGGCCGGGTAGCGCCCGGGCTCACTCCAGTACCAGCGCCGCCGGCGGTCCAGCAGGCCACACTCAGTCAGCACAGCCAGGATGCTCTCCATCTCCGGCCCGAAGTACTCTGCATCTGCCGGCTGCAGGGGCAGCTCGTACGCCGCACACAACAGGTGCCCTCCCAGCACAAAGCGATTGCCCGGTGCGCACAGGGCTCGGTCGTGCCTGGCCTGCAGCACGTACTCCGGATGTTCCATCAGGTACTGGTCCACGCCCCCGCCGGCGGCAATGAGCACGGCCAGGGACTCCTGCCGGGCGCGCCCAGCACGGCCCGCCTGCTGGCGCAGCGAGGCCAGGTCGCCGGGATAGCCGATGCTGATGACTGCATCCAGCCCACCGATGTCTACCCCCAGCTCCAGCGCCGAGGTCGCCACCACGGCCAGCAGTTCACCGGAGAAGAGCCGGCGCTCGATCAGCCGCCGCTCCTCGGGTAGGTATCCCCCCCGGTAGGGAGCCACCCGCTCCCGCAGCGAGGGAGAGTCGGCCAGCCGTTCTCGGGTGTAACGCAGCACGATCTCGGCCTGCATGCGGCTGAGGGTAAAAGCCAGAGTGCGAATACCGGCCCGAACCAGGCGAGCGATCAGGTCGGCCGCCTCCCGGTTGGGGCTACGCCGAAGACCCAGTTGAGGCTCAACCAGCGGCGGGTTCCAGAAGGCCCAGTAGCGTGCCCCGCGCGGAGCCGTATCCTGATCCACCACCGCAAAAGGCTGTCCCACCAGCGTCTCGCACAGCTCGCCCGGGTTGCCGATGGTGGCCGAGGAGCAGATGAACTGCGGTCGTGCTCCGTAGTGGTCGCAGATCCGACGCAGCCGGCGTAGCACGTTACCCATCTGGGAGCCGAAGACTCCGCGGTAGACGTGTACCTCGTCCACTACCACGTAGCGCAGATGGGAGAAGAACTCGGACCAGCGGGGGTGATTAGGCAGCATCGCTACGTGGAGCATGTCCGGGTTGGTCAGGATCACTTGGGCGCTACGCCGGATTTCTCCGCGGCGCCGGGGAGGGGTATCGCCGTCGTAGGTCTCAGCTAGAAAGGCGCTACCGGCGCCGAAGTCGGTCAGCTTGTGGAGCTGATCCTGGGCCAGAGCCTTTGTCGGATACAGCAGCAGGGCGCGGGCCTGGCGGTCTTCGGCTAACGTCTGCGCGAGAGGTATGACGTAGCAGAGGGTCTTACCCGCCGCCGTCCCGGCCGCCACCACCACATTCTCCCCGCGCCGGACGGCCTCCAGCGCCTGCACCTGGTGCTGGTAGAGGCGACTGCGACCCAGGTCGTCGAGAATCTGGGTCACTGGCGGAGCCAGAGAAAAGCCCAGCTGCCCATAGCCCGCCCGACAGCCGGGCTGTCGGGCCAGGTGGACGAGCTGCCCTGCGTAGCGGTGATCCGCCTGCAGAGCGCGCAAAAACTCCTCCAACGGTACGTCCTCACTCACTCCCGCGGACCGCCCTCCTCTGCCGGTACCGACACCGCCGGCACTGGAGCCGTTTCGCGAGTCCGCGCTCGGTCCCGCGCCTTTTCCATGAGCCGCACCAGCCAGATACTCAGGAAGTATAGGAACAGAAGCGGCGCGGAGAATATGGTCATAGTCATGGGATCGCCACTGGGGGTCATCACTGCCGCGAGAATGGCAATGAGCACGATGGCGTACCGCCACTGGGCGATCAGCCAGGTGGATCGCACAATGCCGACCAGCGAGAGGAACCCGATCACCAGCGGCATCTGGAAGCAGAGTCCGGAGGCCAGCAACAGCTTGAGCATGAAGGTCAAGTAGGAGGTCAGGGTAAGTTCCGACTCCACCCCCATGCTCTTGTTGATGCCGAAGAGAAAGGCAAAGAACAGCGGCGAGACCCAGTAGGAGAAGAGGACGCCGCTGAGAAACAAGAGGGAGGCGGCCGGGACGACTACGATAAACCAGCGGCGCTCATGCTGCTCCAGGGCGGGCTTGATAAATCCCCACAGTTCGATGAGCACCAGCGGCAGGGCGACGACCAGCCCAGTCACCAGCGAGATCAGCATGGCGAGCATGAACCCGCCGGCCGGCTCGAAGATACGGAAGGGGAGCTCCTCAGTGCCGGCGCGGGCAGCGCCCAACTCGGCGGGTCGGCGCAGTATCTGCAGCAGAGGGGTACGGAAGAACCAGGCCGCCGAGGTGGCCACCAGCCAGTAGATCAACATCCGCATGAGACGGCTGCGCAGCTCGTCCAGATGCTCGAAGAAAGTCAACTCCTGAGGTTCGGAGGAGGGAGGTACGCTCATGTCCCTCGCCAGGCACCGGCGCTCACACGCGGCCGGCGTACCACTGTTCGAAGTACTCCTTGCTCCGTGCTATGCTGCGCTCCAGCCAATCCCGACGCGCCGCGAACCAGCGCACCGTGCGGCGCATTCCCTCTTCCCAGGGCACCTGCGGCTCCCAGCCCAGCGCCCGGATCTTGTCGCCGTTCAGCGCATAGCGGACGTCGTGGCCGGGCCGATCTTCCACAAAGCGGATCAGGGCCTCCGGCTTGCCCAGTTCGTCCAGAATCAGGCGAACGGTGTCCAGGTTGGCTCGCTCATTCCAGGCGGGGATATTGTAAACTTCGCCCGGCACCCCTTGCTCGATGAGTGTCACCATCGCCCGGCAGTGGTCCTCTACGTGCAGCCAGTCCCGCACCTGCAGGCCGTCGCCGTACAGCGGCAACGGCTCGTCTCGCAGCGCCCGGTGCACAAAGAAGGGAACCAGCTTTTCCGGATACTGGTAAGGACCGTAGTTGTTGGCGGGACGGCTCGTTACCACGGGCAGGCCGTAGGTGACAAAGTAGGCGTAACCCAGCCGGTCGGCCCCGGCTTTGGCGGCGGAGTAGGGATTGCGGGGATTTAGCGGCGCCTCCTCCGAGAAGGCACCCTCTGGACAGCACCCGTACACCTCGTCGGTGGCGACATTGAGAAAGACCCGCGGCTGCACACTGCGGGCGGTCTCCAGCAGCACCTGGGTGCCCATGAAGTTGGTGCGGGCAGCGGTCTCGCCGCCCATGATGCTCCGGTCCACGTGCGTCTCAGCCGCCAGATGGACGACCACCTCCGCATCGGCCATGGCATCGGCCGCCGCCGCGTGGTCACAGATATCTCCCTCGAAGAAGATGAGCCGATTGTCGTCGAGTACATCGTCCAGGTTGGCCAGGTTACCCGCGTAGGTGAGCTTATCCAGCACAGCCACCTGCGCGTCTGGTTGGGTGCGCAGGAGAAAGCGCACTAGGTTGCAGCCGATGAAGCCCGCCCCACCGGTGATCAGGTATCGCATGATGACAGCCTCACAGGGGGATGTCCAACCCTGGACTGATGATGGCCCCCAATATCGTCGGCGGCGGGGCCTTTTCCACGATCACCCGACGACCTTCGATACGTAACCGGCCCTGCGCGTACCACTGGATGGCCTGCGGGTAGATCCTATGCTCCTGCGCCAGGATCCGCGCCCCCAAGCTTTCCGGCGTGTCCTCGGGCAGTACGGGAACGGCCGCCTGGATGATGAGGGGGCCGGTGTCGAACTGGGCATCGGCAAAGTGAACACTGCAACCGGAGATGCGCACGCCGTACTCCACCGCGTCCCGTTGCCCGTGCGCGCCGATGAAGCTGGGCAGCAGGGCCGGGTGTATGTTCAGCACTCTCCCCTGGTAGGTCTCCAGGACCCCTGGCCCCAGCCGCCGCATGTACCCCGCCATACAGATGAGCTCCACACCGTGCTCCGCCAGCAGATCCAGGTGCTGGGAGTCCGCCGCTTCCCACTGCGGCGTCTCGCTGCGCTTCCCTGCCGGCACGTATACCGCCGGCACACCCGCCAGGCGCGCCCGTTCCAGGGCATATGCCTCAGCGACGTTGCTGATGACCAGCGCCACTTCCGCGCCGATCCGCCCCGTCGCACAGGCGTCCAGAATAGACTGCAGATTGGTGCCTCCGCCGGACACCATCACCGCTAGGCGCAACTGGGACACGGCTATCGTCCTCTTCCCGTAGAGAGCATCGATGCCGGGAACTTCCGCCCACTCAGGGGAATCACCTTCTTGGGGAGAGCCACCGCATTCCGAGGCAGGAGGGACCGTCTGCCCAGCTCGGGCTGAGGAGTGGAGAGCGCCGAGTTGACCTACCTAGTGGCATACACGTCGTCTAGCCACAGAATTGTCCGCTGATCCTGCAGCTTGCCGGTCAGCCCTGACAGGTCGGCCAGGCTTAGCAGGGTGATCTGATCCACGTCCAGTCTGCCGTTGTCGTCCTGGGAGTCATTGTCCAGCACGAACTCGCCCCACGGCAGGTCAAAGCGCTTCCAGTCCTCTTCCGCGACTAACTCAATCTGCCTGGAGTAGCGCGCCTTTCCCTTCTCCTGAACACTCACGACCAGGCGGAGAGCTTGATCGGAGCGCAGGGACAGATGGAGCGCTGCAGTACCCGCCAGCCGTCCGACCGGCAAAGCCTTGAGCCAAGCCACCACAGTTCCCATCGGCAAAGCGTAGTCAAAGCGGTAGTGTCCCCTTCCTGCCGGCTTGTCGCCCTCCCGCCCCGCTTTCCACTCCTTCCCGCCGATGACGATCCAGCGGATGCCCTCCTGGTCGCAGCTATCGATGACCACCGCATCCGGCCAGCCCTCCGGCAGGTTGACCGTCTCCGGCGGCAGATCGATCGAGAGCAGCTTCACCTCGTCCAGCCACATTCTCCGCGACCCAGGCTCGAAGCCCGCCACGGGCAGCTTACCCACCGCTGTGGAGAGAAAGGCGCTACCATCAATGACCGCCAGCCCCTCGAAGTGCTCCGGCTCCAGCTTGCCGTCGGGATCTGGCATCTCGTCGACGGGCAGGAAGTCCCTGAGGCTGAGCGTGACTTTTTGCCAGGCACCCCCTGGGCAGAACAGGGGGCACAAGTAGGCGCCTCCTTCCCGTTCGCGCCCCCCGACGACCATAGTGACGCTCTCGGAAGCTTGTACTCCCAGACTGATCGCGGCGAGGCCGGGGACACCGCCTTCCGTCGGCAGGACCGCGTTGCCGCTGATCACTTCGCTGCCTGCCACTCCCGGCTGGAAGACATATTGCACCTCGAGCGCTGAAGTCCCCGCCAGCACGTGCTCCTGCGCGGCGGTCAGCCCCAGAAGCGCTTGCGGATTAATGCTGATCCAGGGCTCGGTGACGTTCTCGAAGGACCAGTAGCTCAGTACTCCCGGCTCCTGGGCCACAGTCGGCGCCAAGGCCTGCAGCAGACTGTACACCAGCAAGAGAGGCAGGAAGCAGCGAGTTACCATGGGCGTCTCCTTGGAGACAGATGGGTGCCGGCGCTCATTGTACCACGAACGGTCAGCGGCGCACAGAACTTGACCTCGGCACCAGGAAGCCCTCCCTCCCCCCTGCGTCTTGCCCGAAAGCGGGTCGACCGGGAGGAGGCCTCCAGGCGTACCTCCCGGCCGTTTGCGCACGCACCGCATTCTGCGGCTCTGCTAGAAGGCCACCGCCATCGCCCGCGGCGGGCAGACCGGCACACACAGTTCACAGGCGATGCAGCGGTCCGGGTCGAAGTAGACCCGCTGCGTCGGCGCGTCCCGATACAGAGCCTGCGTCGGGCAGATGGTCAGGCAGGCGCCGCACTCTGTGCACTTGTCCTCCAGCCGCACTACATCCTTTTCCAGAGGCTGCACGGTCACGCCCTGCTTCTCGACCCAAGCCAGACCCTTACGCAGGTTCTCTTCGGTTCCCTCGAGCCCCAGCACCATTACCCCCTCGGCGTTTGGGGTAACGTTGGCCCGCAGGATATTGAACTCCAGGTCGTAATCGCGGGCCAGCCGCGATACTACGGGCACATCTATCATCTGCTCCGGATAGTGAAACACTACACGGCGCGTTGCCATGGTCTGTAACCTCCTTGTGGTTCTAGCGTGGGGTGGGCTCTCCACCCCACGCTGGGGCCGGGGCGGGGCGAACTGGACAAGTCCGCCCCAAGTGGATCAAGACGCACCCCTCACGATACCGGCCTTTCGTTGAGCGGTTTGAAGGTCAAGCCCGAGTCGGCCGAAGGCAGCAGCCGCGCCGGCTCGCTCAGCAGGAACTTGCCGGCCGCAATCTGCTCTTTCAGCTCCCCGGCGATCTGCTGGGCGCGGGGATAGGACGACAGCGATCCGGTGGGCACCTTCTTCCCGCCAATCTCAATCTCCCCGCTGCGCAGTTGCGCATAGGTGACCTCTCCCAGCGGCGCCCCCTCCCAGTTGGGGTAGTTGCGGCTGTAGTCCACGATGGGCGCCGTGATGTCCTCGTCACGCACCGCGGTGAAGCGCGCCATCTCCGCATCAAGGATGGGGATAGGAATCCCGATCCCCACGTTGAGGGAGGCCCCGTAGCCGTACAGGGAGACACCGACTATCCACTCTGGCTTCATCTGCTTGAGGTCGCCGATCACCGCCAGAGTACCGGCGCCGCCCTTGGGTACCCCGTTCTCCCGGCGGGGTACGGTGGGACAGTGCTGCGTTCCCTGCCAGAAGACGTACCCCTCACCGCCACCTAGCCAGATGTGCGTCCCCACCCCGATGGTGCGGTAGTAGGGATCGTTGAGCAGCGGACTGAGCTGCCCCGCCGAGCAGTAGTTGGCGTTGCCCAGGTTTTTCTTGAGCACGCCCATGTAGGTGTAGATGTCGCGATCACCGTATGCGTTGACGGCGCAGTTGTAGTTCTGGTACGCATTGCGGAAGTTGCACAGCACGCAGTCGTTCAGGTCCCGGATGTTGATCCAAGTGTCCAGGTGCTTGCGCGGGTAGCAGTCGGTGCCGTAGGCCTCCGCCCGCAGACGCACGTCCTTACCGGCCACTAGATCCTCGATGACATGTCCCCCGCCATAGCGGAACTCGCCGGGGAACGGCTCGTTTTCCGGGTCGTGGATGGGCATCTCGGTGGCGCCGATGTACAGGTCCACGGCAGCCAGACCCGCATACGCGCTGACCTCGTTCAGCCAGGCGCGCGTGACCTTGATGCGCGGTTTGCTGTGGCCGAAGTTGAGGTAGGCGCCGCTGGAACACATGGGACCAAAGGTCCCCGTGGTCACCACGTCTACGCGCTCGGCAGCCTTCTCGGCTCCGTCCTCCTCGACGATGCCGATCATCTCCTCCGCCGTCACCACCACCACCTTGCCAGTGGCGATCTTGTCGTTGATCTCTGCATAGGTCTTAGCCAAGGGTATCACTCCTTCGGGAACCGCAGGTTCCCCGACACGATGAGAGGAGCAGAAAGCACTCCTCAGACAGGGCAATCCAGGGAAGTCAGGGGGAGGAGAAAGCGCTGGGGCTTACGGCAGGTGGCGAGGAGACGAAACGCCTCCGTCGAGAAGCAAGCCTCGGCCCTCCTCCGCCGGGCACACAAGCCGCTGGAAGTGTCACACCGACACCCCAGCGGCTAGCGCATGCCCATAAAGTGGCGGAATTGGAGCCGAGAAGGGTCTTGCATGGCAATCAACGGTCCTTACGACGTCCAGTGTACCTGCCAGGTTCACATCTGTCAAGGGCAAGAGGGAAAAGGTATCACTTAGTGATGGCCATAACCCCAGAGACAACCGAAGGCAGACCCGACTGCCTCGGAATTGGCCGGGACGCACAGGGGAGAGAGCTGTCACCGCACTGCCTTTCTCCCTCGCCTCCTCCCCCATGCGAAGACGACCACGCCGAGCAGCAGTACCAGGCCGACCAACAGCAGCATGTTCGCCACCGGACGGCCGGGAATAGCCTCGTAAGTAGTCGCGTAATAGACGATGCCTGACCCGAGGAAGGCGGCTGAGATCAGCCCCACGACCCAGATAAAGACCCACTGAAAAAGCGAGGTCACCGTCTGTAGATCGGTAGCCCCAGCTTCCGGCCGCCGCAGGGCGTCCACTTCGACGGTGAGCCGAGTCTCATAGTGATTCGCCAGCTCCTCGAGCACCCGATCCAGTTCTCCCTCCAACTCCCCCTGCCGGAGCATGCTGATGAAGAACGGCGAGAAAGACTGTGGATATCGGCTGAACGCGGTGGCCAGGCTGCGGCCCATCTCCACCGCCTCTTGCACAGAGTAGAGCACCTCCACAAGGAAGCGATTTTCGGTGCCCTCGCGCAGGGCCTCAAAGATGTCGAGAATGTTGACCTGTGCCGCCATCAAGGTGGCGAATTGTCGGCACATGGTGGCCATTTCGGCATTACTGATGGTCTGGTCGGTTTCGGGCATAGCTGTACCTCTGTTATAGGGCGAGGCCGCATACCCCGCCGTCGGGCGCTGCGGGCGACGCAAGGCCCACTCCAGCGGCTACTTCCGAGTCTGCAGTTGCTCCAGCAGCTGCTGCGCCATCCGGTGTCGGGGGTGGTTGGCAAGTTCCAGTTCCAGCTCGGCCAACGCCTCCAGCACCGCCCCGCGACGCAGGTGGAGGGTGGCCAGATTGTAGTGCAAGTCCGGGTGCTCCGGATGCTCCGCCGCTAGGCATTGCAGGATACCGTGAGCTTTGTCCAAGTGCCCCAGGGCCGTCTCGGCGGCGGCCAGGTTGAGCCAGGCCTGGGGACGCTCGGGATCCAGCTTCGTTGCGCGGGTGAACTCCGCAATCGCCGGAGTGTACTTCTCCTGGTAGTAGTAGGCCAACCCCAGGTTGACACGGGCCAGATAGGAATCCGGTGCCAGGCGGACGGCCTGCTGGAAACGTTCTGCGGCCTCCGGCCAGCGCCCGCGGCGAAGTGCAGCCGTCCCGGCGCGAAGATGCCGCCTCGCCTGGCGATCATTGGGGAGACCCCCGAGCCTCATAGTCCAAGTCTCCGGAGCGGCGTCTTCCGCCGCTGTGCAGGAACCCTCTTCGCCACCGCGAACGTTTCTCCTCGTGCAAGAGCACCGCCGCAGCTCAGGAAGGAGACACGCATGCGGGCGCGATGGTTGTTGGCTGCCCTGGCCGTCACCCTTCTCGTGGGGGGCGGGTATACCGTGTACCGCCGCACACGTCCACCGGCAACCGCGCAGCAACAGATCCAGAGCCTCATCCTCAAAGCCGCCCGAGCCCTAGAGCAGCGCCGGGTGAGCGCCTTTCTCACCGTGATTGCCGACGACTACAACGACGGCACCCACACCAAGCAAGACCTGGCGCGCCTGGCCCGGAGCGCAGTCCTCGAAGCGGACCAGATCCGCATCGTGCCCTACCTGCGTTCGCTTCAGGTACAGGACACGGTAGCCGTCGCTATCGTTGAGGCGGAGGTGACGCTAAGCCCCGCTGCGCTGAGATCCGCGTCCGGCGAGGCGGTCTCAGAGCGGTACACGGTGCGTCTCGCCTTAGCGAAGCGTCCCCGCGGGTGGGTGGTGACCAAGGCTCAGGGCTGGCAGGAGTCCGTGGGACCCGGGGATGGATGACCGATAGTCTGCAGATAGCGGGGTCACGCGTGTTCCTCCCGTCTGGGTACCCCCTCCTTGCCTGCCGACTAGCGATTACCGTCTTCCGCCCCTCCCTCAAACACCACCAAGCCATGCTCGGCGATCAGCGGCACGACGCAGCGCGCGCGGCCCCCCTCGTAAGTGAACTCCAGCATCTGCTCGCCCGGAACCTGCAAGACCCGGCGCGGAGCGGCGGCCAAGCGCAGGCTGATCTGCACGTCATGCAGCGGAGGGATGTCGTCGAGCGTCTCGCTGTGCACGGTCCGGCGCAGGGCGTGGTAGTTGACTACGTGCACCATCGTCTTCTCCCTTTGTCGCGTTACCGTCACCTCGGAGGTTGCCGGAGCGCTGGTGCGGACCAGCGGATTCGGCAGCAACAGTCGCAGGCAGTTGCGCACCAGCCGCCGCAGGTTCAGATCGCCGCGCTCCCAATAGGTGCGGAACATTGGCCCGTACAGGTAGATGACATTGCCCCGGCGCACGACGCCGGGCCGCTCCGCCGGCGCCTGCGCCGGGGTGTAGGAATGGGAGACGTAGTGCTCCCAAGTGCGGTTGAAATAGGGGTCCCAGACCTCGGCCAACACCTGAGCGTCACCGGTCGGGACGACCTCACTGCTTCCCCCCACCATGACCTGCAGGAAGTCAGCAGGTATGTCTTCGTCTACCGGCGGCAGCGGACGGAAGAAGTCCGGGCTGTAGGGACTGGGACCGCGATAGCTCACGCCGAACGGATCAGGGAGCGCAAACTCGCCGACCTCCCGGTCCAGGAGCGCTTCGTGACTAAACAGCAGCGCGCCGCCCGCTTCCAGATATGCGCGTAGTCTTTCCGTCAGCTCCGCCGTCGGCTCTGTAGCGTCGGGGACGATCAGGACCCGGTAGCCGGAGAAGTCCATCCAGGGCTCGATGACGTCGAACTGCTGTTGCTCTTCCAGGAGCATCTGCATCGCTCCGTCGTGGCCTGCGTGTTTGGCTCCGGACAGGAGCAGACCCACCTCGGTAACGGCCTCGGCCCCCTGACAGTAAGGCTGCTTGGCGGCCACGTCGGCAAAGGCCTCGCCGATGGTGCGATAGACGGCAGCGTCCAAACGCCCGCGCGGGTGCATCTGGTCGCCGATGGAGATAGCGGCAGCGTTGGCAAGCATCCCGCCACACTCCCATCTGAGTGCGGCAGCCGACTTGAGCCCGCCAAAGTCCCCCCACGACACCTGGAAACGCCCGGTCATGCCCTGGATGGGCTTGCCGAAACGGCGCGCGTAGCGCGACCAGAAGGGGAAAAAGGAGTATCCCCAACCGCCGGTCGGGAGGGCCTCAATCTCCACGTGACTCATGTGCGTAATGCGCTTTTCCAAACGCTCGCCGGCAGGACCAATGCCGTTGTAAAAGATGGTGGCCTGCGGACGGCGGTTCCAGATAACCGCACTCATCCGCGTCATGAAGCGGTCAATCACCAGTTCCGTCATCCGGCGCACGTCGTCCTCACGCGCCGGGTCCAGCCCTTCCCGGGCCATGGATGCAAGGCAATAGCGGCAGTAGCAGCCGGGCGGGTAGTGCCAGACAATATCGTAGAAGACTCCGTCAATCTCGTAGTTCGTCACCACCTCGCGGGCGATGGCCTCCACATAGTCTACATAAGGACTGTTGAGGCAGAGCGAGTGCCAACCGCCATAGTGCTCAGCGAAGTAGTCGGGGCGCTGAGGACGGCCATGCCGGTCCACCTGCAACCACTCAGGATGCAGCCTGCCCACATGGTCATCCCAGACGCAGGTGATGTAAGCTGGGACTCTGATCCCGCGTCGGTGGCAAGCCTCCAACTGTTGTCCGAAGAGATCAAACTTTAGGGAGGGGTGCACCGGACCGACCTCCGAGGGATAGTAGCACTGTCCGTGGTGACAGCGAGCAAAGCAGGTGCAGACCTCGACGTGTGCCTCCGCAAGGGTAGAGGCGAACTCCTCGGCGTCGAAATCCACACCGACGTCAGGGATGAGGGGGGAAGTGTGGAAGTCGAGGTGGATCCAGCGCAAGGGCAAGACAAGCGGTGATCTGTTCAGATTCATGGCGGCGATTCTCCTCCTGGCAAAGACCGACGCGAGAATAGAGACCCTGACGGATGAACGTGGCAGTTGCCGTCGCGGGCTTCCTTCCTCGGGTGAGCCCCTCTTTCTATTATTGGCCCGCGCGAGCGGGTGTGGAACACGATTCGTGGAATAGCGTCTTCCTTGGCACCGTTGGCTGTCGCTGGAGGGGTAGACTGCGAGCGCGTCTGCTAGGGCCCCCGTCGCTCAAGTGGCGGACTATGACGGGCACCTGGGCCCGACACCATCCACCCACAACAGCCAGGAACGACTGCATTCGTCTGGCCTGCCCTACCCACGGCTGGACATTCCGCGGAACACGGCTCGTACGCAGTCCACCTCTACATTCGCACGCAAGACTTTGGGCGGGCGTCCGCACTCAATCGTGTCTCCTCGCCGCGGCCTGGAGCAGGAATACACCCTGACAGCGCGAGGCGGTTGGCTGGTACCCACCAAGAGATCGTCTCGGCTCAAGACAGCGCAGAGGCCTGCAAATGGCCTGTCACTCACCTGAACCTCAAGTTTTCCGCAAGACACACGACTGTTTTGCGCAAGTTAATGTAAATCGGCCTCCCCCGCGCGGAGGGCCGAGTATAATACCGGCGTACGGGCAAGCAGTCGCTTACGGCTGCAGTAGACTGCCCCCAAAGGCACAGTTGTGGAAAAGGGCCGGACTCCCCATCCGGCTCTTTTTCTTTGTGGGTCGCAAGATTGCTCAGTCCGTCTCTGCCGGCCCGCTCACGAAAGCGGCGGGCTTCAGGCCCAGCGCGGCCGTCAGAATCTTGCGCGCAACCGGCGCAGCTACAGTCCCCCCGTGTCCTCCTTCCGCAACGAACACGCAAACCGCGTAGCGGGGCTGGTCAGACGGAGCGTAGCAGACAAACCAGGCGTGGGGCGGACGTCCTGGCTGGTGCTCCGCGGAGCCGGTCTTACCGGCCACCGGAACGCCCAAGCCCTGCATGACGTTGGCCGTGCCGCGGCTGCTCTCCACCGCCAACCGCATGCCGCGGCGGACGTTGGCCAAAACACCCGGGGCAACCTCCACCTTGCGTCCGCGCGGTGGGCCGACTTCCTGGGTGCCCCAGCCGCTCCAGTCGGGCCACACGATCTTCTTGACCAAATGCGGCTGGGGCAAAGTGCCACCGTTGGCCACCGCGGCGGTGACGCAAGCCATTTGCAGCGGCGTCACGGTCAGATACCCCTGGCCGATGACGAAATGGAGGGTATTGCCGGTGACCCAGGGCTCCTGAAGGGCCGTTTGCTTCCAGCGGCGGTCGGGCACGAATCCCGGCCGTTCTCCAGCAAGCCCCAGCCCGGTCAGACTCCCCAGTCCGAACCGCCGCGCGTAGTCAGCCAGGGCATCGCTGGACAACCCCTTGTTGCGCACCAAACTGTAGAAGTAGACGTCGCAAGACCCCGCTAGCCCCTCGTAATAGTCCACCGTGCCATGGCGCTTCCAGCAACGGAAAGGGGTGTGGTCGCGGGCCTCGTAGATGACGCCGGAGCAGGTGTAGCTATCGCCAGTACTGAGATTGGTGGTGGAGAAGGCGGCGCACGAACTGATCATTTTGAAGAGCGACCCCGGCGGGTAGCAGCCGCCAATGGCGTGATTGATCAGTGGATGCCGGGGGTCATTCTGCAGCGCCTGCCACTCGGACGGGCTGAATCCACGGACCCACTGGTTGGGGTCGTAACCCGGTCGGCTGACCATAGCCAGAACCTCACCGGTGTTGACGTCCAGCACTACCACCGCACCGCCTTCGCCGCGGGCTCCGACCGCTTCGTCCAGGGCCTCCTCCGCTGTCTTCTGCAGCTTGCTGTCCAGGGTTAGGTATACGGTCGCCCCGGGCACCGGTTCGCGCTGGGAGATAACCCAGACCGGCTCCGGCTTGGCGTTGACCTCATACAAGCGGTATCCACGACGCCCTTGCAGTAGTGGGATCACCCGGTCCTCGGCGTCGGTCACATTCTCCAGCAGTCGCTCCACGCCGGACTGGCCGACGATGGAGTCCAACGCATACACCTCGTCCTCAACGGGGGGCGGAGGGGTCTGGCTGGGGTCTACTTCCGGGTAGGTAACGTCACGGAGTTGCTCGTACTGGCTGGCGCTGATGGCGCGGATGGACCCGAGCACGTGCGCGGCCAGGCGGCCTTGCGGGTAGAAGCGGCGCACCTCAGTGCCGATGCGGATGCCGGGCAGCTCCAGCCGACGCGCTTCGATGCGAGCCGCGACTTCCAGGGAAACGTCCTCGCCGATGTCCTCGAGAGGCGCCGCTTCTAGTGCTTGCTGACCCAAGGCATCTTGAAGGGCCTCGCGCACCTTCGGCATCGGCACCCGGAGGATCTCCGTGAGTTCGCGAACGATCCGCTCCGCGGCTGCCGGGTCTGTCTTGGGGTAGTTGGCCGGGACCACTTCCACGTTCCACTGGGAACGATTCTGCGCCAGGACGTAACCGTTGCGGTCTCGGATCAGTCCACGAGGAGCCGGGGTCCAGACGACCTGGGTGCGCTGCTCGGCAGCCAGGCGGCTCGCAGTTTCGCCCCACGAGGTCAACTGCAGCATCCCCAGACGCACCACTAGCGCCATCAGCACCACACCGGTACCGACAAGTAGGACGCGGATTCGGCTATCGTAGCCGGTGAGTTCCATAGCGGTAAATAGTGCGGGGCGACGATTGACAGGTGAGAAAGGGCGGAGGCCGAGCCTACCACTCAGGCGGGTCCATCCTCCGATTCCCTACGCACTACCCACCATTCATCGCTCAGCAGCGCGCCTCAGTGTCCCTTGTGGAGACTGCAGCGACCGCGCGGAGCCTGGCCGGCAGGGAAGGAGCGCTCCTCCGTGCTGGGACAGTAAGGCCCGGCCAGGGCGCCGCTCTCGGTACACACGTTGAGGGTGACCGGCTTGCCGCCGGGTGCCGACGCGCCCGGTCTGGGCTCCGTCCCCTCGTCAGCGCCGCTCCGTCCAGAGCCATGCAGCGCACAGTACCCCGGCAGCTTCTCGCCCGCCGCGAAGGTTTTCTCGTAGGTGTTGGGACAGTGCTGGGTGGCCCGCATGTCCGAATCGGCACACAGGTTGATGGTCTGTTCCTTGGGCGACGGTGTCTCCCGGCGGGGGCGGCGACTAGCCTGTACGCCGGAGCCTTCGGGAAACTTGCCGTCGTAGCCAAGCAGCTGCATCGCCTGCCGCATGAACCGGGCCCAGACGGGAGCGCAGAAGCCGCCGCCGCTGGCATCGTTCATGGGAGAGTAGTCGTCGTTGCCCACCCAGACCGCCGCTGAGAGATCGGGGGTGAAGCCCACCCACCAGGCATCGCGGCCGTTCTGCGTCGTACCGGTCTTGCCGCCGCAGGCATAGCCAACGCTCTGGGCCCGCGTGCCGGTGCCGTAGCTGACCACGCTGCCTAACATGCTAATCATGCTCACCGCGGTATCCGGCCCGATCACCCGAACGGGCTGCAGGGGGGCACGGTAGACGGTACGACCCCAGTAGTCGTCCACCTGCAGGATGAGCGTGCGGTCGTAGCGCCAGCCCCCGGAAGCGAAGACTGCGTAACCGGAGGCCTGCTCGAGCGGAGAAAGCTCGGAGACACCCAGCGCCAGGGCCATGTACGGCGTGAGCCGCTCTATCGGAATGTTGAGGATCTTGGAGGCGTACTCGCGGACCCGCTCCACGCCCACTTCGCGCAGCACCCGTACGGAGACCAGATTGACGGACTCGGCCAAGGCCTGGCGCAGGGAGTACATGCCGCCTTGCCGGGGGCTGTAGTTCTTGGGTGACCAGTACTTGCCGTTGCCCAGGGGCAGAGAGATGGCGCTGCCGCTGAACTCCGAGTTCGGGCTGTACCCAGATTCTAGGGCAGTGCACCAGATGTAGGGCTTCATGGAGGAGCCGGGTTGCCGCCCGTACTGGGGGGGTCCGGGGTGAGCCCGGTTGTACTGGAGTTTCTCATAGGGACCCACCCCACCCACCATGGCCAAGACCCGCCCGTCGTGGACATCCACACAGGCCAGCGCGCCCTGACCTACCAGCCCGCCCCGAATCTCGCCACGCCGCCGCAGACTGCCGATCCAGTCGTCCATTTCTTTTTGGGCTACCGCCTGCAAACGCAGGTCCAAAGAGGTATAGACGCGCAGACCGCCCCGGTACACGGTGTCCACACCATACTGCTGACAAAGCAGCTGGATGACCATATGGCTGAAGTAGGGAGCACGTAGGATGACCACGCCAGGCGCCAGTTCGCCCGCTTCTTTGGCTACCAGAGGCGCCTGGCGGGCCTCCTTGGCCTGCTGGTAAGCGATGCGCCCGTCGCGGAGCATGGCGTCCAGCACTTCGCCACGGCGACGCCGTGCCGCATCAGGATGCTCGATGGGGTCAAAGCCGCTGGGACGCTGGGGCAGACCGGCCAGCAACGCACATTCGGCGAGCGTGAGATCCTGGGGCGCTTTGCGGAAGTACGTCTGGGCCGCAGTCTTGATGCCGTAAGCACCCCGACCGTAGTAGACCTCGTTGAAATACATCTCCAGCAACTCGTCTTTCGAGAAGTTGCGCTCCAGTTCGAGCGCCAGCAGGATTTCCTTCAGCTTGCGCTCCCAGGTGCGCTCGTGAGAGAGCCAGATGTTGCGGGCGAGCTGCTGGGTAAGAGTAGAGGCGCCCTGTTGTACCTGGCCGCCGGCCAGGTCTACGAAGGCCGCACGCAGGATGTCGCGGGGACTAACCCCGATGTGATCGAAGAAGCGCCGGTCCTCCACTGCTACCGTGGCCTGGATCAGGCTCTGGGGAATCTCCCGTAGTGGGGTATACTCCCGGTTCTCCTTGTACACACGGGCGATGAGGGTGTGTTCGGAGTGACCGTCGGGGTAGCGTTCCGTGGAATAGATTTCGGTGATGAGCGGAGGCTGCCAACCGCGCTCCCGCAGTTGCTCAGGCATGAGCGTGTGCATCCGCCCCAGGGCACCGATGGTAAAACCGGAGGCAGAAATGGCACCGATAATCAACAGGCCATTGACGTAGAGAAAGAAGCGCGGGATTCGCGCCCGACGATTGCGCATGGCTGAAGTTGGGACGCTCTGAGTGCGGATTGCTTGGCTGAGGCCCACGGCCGGGCCGCCGCGGGAACCTGACTACGGTAGTTCTGACGCCCCGGCAACCGCCACGGTTTCACTGGAGCAGGCCAGAGCTGTCTCCAGGTAAGTAACCGCCTCTTGCAGCAGACGAGGTCGGGCTGCGGAGCAGGCCTTCGCAAGCGACTCGTCCTCAATCACCAGGGCCCCGCGGTAACCGGCTGCCTTGAGCAGGCCGGCTACCTTAGCGAAGTCCAAGTCCCCTTCGGGGATCGGACAGACACAGCGGTCGTACTCCCAGCCGACCGGGCGGTGCCGCTCACGGAGCGCTGCAGGGTAGGTCAGATTCTTGACATGGACGTGCGCTACCCGCACCGCCAGCTCCTCGAGCAATGCGTAGACCTGCGAGAGCGGGTACCCTGCCCAGTAGAGATTGGCCGGGTCCAGCGTCAAGCCCACACGCGGCGGGGGCAAGTCGTCCAGCACCGCGTGCAGCCAGGCGGAGTCGTTGCCTTGCCGCCCGTGGTTCTCGATGGCCAGGACCACGGCCGCGGTCGGTGTGACCTCCAGCACGCGCTCCAGAGCGTGGACGTACAAGGCTGCGCGCCGGCGGCGTGACAGCCGGTCAGGGCCAGACATGGCGCCATCCAGGCGTACTACGGGTACGCCCAGGGCTTCAGCCACACCGACCGCGGCAGCTACGTGCGCCACCTCGGCGGTCGGATCCGGGCCGTTGAAGTTGTTGGCGACGAACAGGGCACAGGGCCTGAGGTCGGACTCTGCGTAAGCGGCGGCCACTTGTCTAGCCTGCGCGGTAGAGGCTGCGCTGATTGCCGTCTCCAGGGAGTCGTCCGGAGCCGGCAGGCGCAGATCGCGGGTGAGGGCAACTTCTACGGCTACCGGACCCAGGGCCTTCAGCCCTTCCCGCAGGCTGTCATACCCGGCCTGGAAGAGGGTAACATCGCGAATGCCGACGAACATGACAATTAGATGATACGCGGGCGGGCGGAATCTTGCAACGGCTTTGGCTCCGTACCGAACTTCTGTTGGGGCAGTTTGTTCTTGACAAGTGACAGGCAGACTACTACCATATGTAGTTGTCGGAGCAGAGGCTGGGCGTGCACAGCCTACGCGCGGCCTAAGGTGGTGCTAAGTATGGCCAAGGAGAAGGAGCCCCGTGTGCCGGTCTTTCGGCCGGAGGAGCCGGGGCTGGAGAAGATGCTGGGGGCGCTGGAGGCCCAGGTAATGCAGGTGATGTGGGACGCGACTGGCCCCCAGACGGTACAGGAGGTTCGCGATGACCTGGCCGCCCGGGGCAAGGAGGCCGCCTACACCACCATCATGACCACCATGAGTCGGCTGTACAGCAAGGGGCTGCTGGAGCGGGAGACGCAGGGCAAGGCCTACTTCTACCGACCGCGAGTCAGCCGCCGGGAGTTGACCGACAGTGTGACGCGGCAGGTGATGTCGGGGCTGGTCGGCTCCTTCGCCGAGCCGGCCATCGCCTATTTCGTCGAAGCCCTGGAGGAACAGGCGCCGGACAAGCTCGACGCCCTAGCCGCCATGGTGGAGAAGAAACGGGCGGAGCGGCAAGGACGCTAGCCATGCTGGCTGTGGCCGCCCTGTTGGTGGGCTACGCCTCGCTGTTCAGCTTGCTCTTGTACCTCCCGATGGAGGCGCTGGCGCAAGCCGTACCTGCCAGCAGGCCGGAGCAGCGTGCCCGGCACTACCTGGTGGTCCTGCTCACCCCGGTGGCGCTGGCGCTGGTGTCAACCGGTTGGGGTGTCAGTCGCCACCTGCTACATCCCCTTTTCTCCCCGCACGCCGACCGCCTGCGCCCCCACCTGTGCCTCCGCTCGTTGCTGGATACCCCGGACGGACCCTTTCGCATCCACCTGCTGACTCTGGTGTGCGCGGTGCTTGGAGTGGGGGCCATCCTGGTGTTGGCCGGCGGTCTGGTGTCGGCCGCCCGAGAGGGCCGGCACCTGGCAAGAGCCGGCCGACGGCGGGAGGGCCCCTCCTGGGCGCAAGGGGTAAACCTGTGGGCAGTCAACGGCAGGCTAGCTTCCAGCCGAGGACTCCGGCCGGCAGTGGCGATAGGGCAAGCACTAGAGCGCTTCTTCCCCGGCGATCAGGCGGAGGCGGTCCTGGCGCACGAAGTGGCACACGCAAGACGGCGCGACAGTCTCCTGGGGCCAGCCATGGCGGCGTTCATGCTCCTGCAGGGACTGTCGCCTGCCGCCTGGGTGATCCATCGGCGCTGGCGGCAGGAACGGGAGGCCGCCTGCGACCGCTATGCCGCAGAACGCACCTCGCCGCAAGCCGTGCGCCAAGCGCTGACCACGGCTCGCGCGCTGGCGGGAGCGCTGGACGAAGTCTCGGCTCTGCCCCGCGACACCCGGCAGACGCTGGGGCACTTGGCCTGGCGGGCACAGGTACTGGAAAACGGGGAGACAGGAGCTGCGGGGAGTAGTGCGAGCGCGGCTTACCTCACGATGGCTGCGGTCGGACTGGGACTGCTCGTGCTGGCTTTGCTACTGCTATCGCCTTTTCTGCGTGACAGCATGCACTGCGCCGCCGAGGTCTTGCTAGGCACGCGAAGCTGGTGGTAAGGGGCCGCTTCCCCGTCCCCCCTGCGGCGTTAGACCTCCGGCTCTTCCTCTTCCTTCCTGATCTTCTCCCGAAGCAGCAACCTCAGCCGGGAGAGCACGCCTGTCCTGTGATTGCCATACCAGAGGGTGGGCGCGCACAAGGCCAGGAAGAACCCCATGCGCACCCCAACCTCAAGCCAGGACCGCTGGTCCGCTCCCAGAAGCAAGGCGGCTAACACACCCGCGCCTTTGATGGACCCGATCGCCCAGAAAAAGGGTAAGTGACACAGAGCTAACTCGCGCAGCAAGCACCAGGGCGCCGGGTAGTAGTGACACAGCGCCGCACTCAGCGCCAGCCCGCTGGACAGAGCGTAGCCCACTACCGCGAACATGGCTACCTGGGCCAGGCTCCCGCCGTGGGTCGTCGTCCAGATAGCCCCGGCCCCGATTACCGCCGCCCCCACCAGTTTGGTCAGGGCCACCTGGAACTCCCGGTTCATGGCGATGAGCAGGCCGTTGGCCGCCAGTGGCAAGGCGAGGAAGGCCCCGCCCATGCACAGGACCTGCGCAGCGTAGGCCCCGGGGAAAAACCTGGGCACCACCGCCGCGATCAGATTCGGCGTCATAATGAACAGCAGCCCGGAGATGACGGGCATCACCGTGGCTGCCGCCAGGGTCGGCGAGAGCACCTGATCACGCAGAGGAGCCGCCTGGTTGTCCTCGGCAGCGTATTTCTCCCAGATGCGCGGCATCAACACGAAACCTGCCGCCTCCGGGATCTTCTTCACGTACCCCGATATCTGCATAGCCAGGCTGTACAGCCCCAGGTTGTAGGCGCTGAGGTACTTGACCACGACCACGCCGTCTACCGTCAGCAGCAGCACGTCGGCAAAGACAACCGAGGCCAGGGGCAGGCCAGCGCGGATCATATAGCCCAACATGCCCCAGTCCCAGCGCGGGTGGATGCGGAGTCTGGCAGCGAAGTGCAGGTAAAGCAACTGCGTGAGATTGGCTCCCAGCCAACCCAGCATGGCGCCCTGTACCCCCCAGAGGCGAGCCCCGGCAATGACCAGCGCGAACTCACTCAGCGTGGTCACCAACGAGGCCAGCGCGAGCACCGAATAGGTGCCCCAAGCGCGCAGGACAATGCGGTAGACGTTGAAGGCATGCCCGCACCAGACCAGACCCGCGCCGATAGCCAGCACCTGGCGCGTGGGCAGCGCCATAGCCGGCCCCGCTAGCGCCCAGGCCAGCATGACCAGGCTGCCCAGCAGGCCCAGGCCCAACACCGTGGTCATCCCCACGTCCTCCAACTCCTGAGCCCGCGCCTCCTCCCGGCGACCCAGGGCCAGGGGTAGTTGCTTGCTCAGCCCGTGCAGCGCTCCTAGGTGGGCATTAGACAGGTACTTGTTGAACATGTCCGCCAAACGCATCAGGCCACGCCCGGTGGGGCCGATCCGGTTCATGACGTAGATGCTTTGCACCAGCCCCAGAAGTAGGTCAGCATAGGAGGTGCCCAGCATCAGCAGCACACCCCATAGGGTGCCTTGGCGGCGCCGATCGCGTGGCGCGCGGTTTTCGGTGGAGGAGCCAGGGTCGGTGGTCATAAGATACGCGGTTCGAACTTACAGACGAGCCGGATAGACTCAGGCTGCAGACGGCAACTGAGGCCGCTTGCGGCCGCCTACCCGGCCAAGTACAGGCTCTGTCACTTCACCCGCGGTCAGGAGCCACCCGCCATCTGCGCATACAGGCTCTTGGCTTGCGGAGTGTTCGCCCACCACCGCAACATCTTGATGCGGTAGGCAGCGTAGTTGACGCTGCGATCCGGCGTCTCCGTGGGCGGGATGGCTGCCAACTGAGCAGGATCCTTGTCTTTGAACTGTTCGAGGAAGCCCTCCAACGTGGTGGTCGCCGCCTTGTCCAGGGAGGGAGCGGTAGTCTTGGCGATGGCCCGGCAGGCCGCCTCCACATCGCCGCAGCAGAGCCAACCGGCGCGATCAGCCGTGAGAGTAGCCCGCTGCTGCCAGGCATGGGCCAGCTTAGCGAGGAGGGGACGCGCGTCACGACTGATAGTGGCCTCCACCGAAGCGAGCAACTCGTGGAGCAACTCGATCAGCGCGGTAGCGACGTCGCCGACCAGCCGCGTAGGGCGCTTTGCCACCACCTCTGCAGCCTGCCACTCGGCCAAGTAGCCCGAACGAATGTACTCCACCTCACGACCGATCTGGAAGAGCACTTCCGCCCCCTGCATGCCCCGGATTAGGCCGGTGGGAATGGCCAGGCGAGCCGGTTTGTCCTGAATGGGCACCGGGTGCATGCAGCGTTCGGGGAAGACCATCAGTTCGGGGTCTTTGACCCCGAGAACGGCACAGCAGTGATGGGCTTCGTCAACGATCTCCGGGTGGCGGCTGCGCTCCAAGTGGGCGCACATATTGATGACCGGCAACAGTGGTTCCAGGTGGCTCTGCCAGAGCTCCCCGATCTCAGCAACCATTCGTTGTACCACTGGTTCTTGCTGCCAGCGAGCGAGGTACTGCCGATCTTGCTCGTATTCCCACGGCCCGGGACCTCGCGCATCTAGAGGAGCGACCGCAGCGGCGGGAGCCGCCGCTGGCGGCTGCGGAACGGCGGCCGTTGCCGGCGCTGTCTCCTCAGAGGGGGCGGTTTCCGCCGACTCCTCCTCGGCAGCGAATACGTCGCCCGGGTCCTGCCCGGCGAGCCACTGCTCTTCGGCCGGTTCCTCGGTACCTACGTCGTCAAAAGACTCGAACTCCTCGCTGAGGGCAGCACTGCGAGTGGCCACAAAGGGATCGGGGGCAATGTGGCCTAGGCGGTCCAAGCGCGCCGCCGTTGCCGGGTCCACCTGCCGCAGCCGCTCCCAGGCTTCCTGGTCTTCACGGTTGGTGTAGATGGCATCCTGGAGCACTCGCGAAGCCAGATGCTCCTCTCCCTGCCGGACGTAGAGGTCCGCCAGCCAGAATCGCACCTCGTTGTAGCTGCTGTCGAACTCGAGAGCCTCCTTGGCCAGGTCTTCTGCACGGTCCTCGTGTCCCCGCTCATGCTCGTGTCGGGCCTGGTTGAACCTCGCCTCAGCCAGCTCACGGTCTTGACTCGCCCCGCCGGTCGCCATGCTCGGCACCTCCCTTGCCTATTGGTGAACCTGGGGACAGGCGATATGCCTCGCAGAAATGGTATCCGAATCACTATTCGTCACGGGGAAACCGACTCCTTCTCAGATCGCCTCCACGTAGAGGCACGCAACGCCCCCGCTGAAGCCCCACCCGGCGCAACCCGGGTCTCCCCTTGCCCACCCAGGGGGGAAAAGAGAGGAATCCGCCACGTATACTTGCGCTGCCCCGCGGATTGCGCTATACTACCCGTAGAGAAGTTCCGGGAGATTCTTCCTGGGAGTGGGCGGATGTCCACTCCCTATTTGTTCGTGGCCGCCGATCGAGCCTGGCGGGCGGGGGCAAGATGAAGCGACATCCGCTGGTGGCGAGACTCTGGGACGAGGTGGAACAGAGCGTGGAGGCGCTGGGCTTCGCCCTGGTGCAGATGACTTATGGCGGACCGGCGAGCAGCCAGACCCTGACCGTCTATGTGGACCGCGCAGACGGGGTCAGCGCCGAGGACTGCGCCGGGATAGCCGAGAAGCTCTCTGTGCTGCTGGATGCTCTGGATCCCGTACCGGGCCCGTACAACCTGGTTGTCTCCTCGCCCGGCTTGGACCGGCCCCTGGGGAGAGAGGACGACTTCATCCGTTACGCGGGCCGGCGCGTCGTGATTCGCTATCAGAGCGAAAGCGGTCATGCCCGCCGGGCGCGGGGCACGTTGCAGGGAGTGCAGGACGGCCGCGTGCTGCTGGATACGGAAAGCGGACGCCAGCAGTTGCCGCTGGCCCAGATTACGGCGGCTAATCTGCAGTACGACTGGGAGGCAGAGGGCGAGTAGGGCTGCAGGGGCGGGGCTTTCCAGCCCACCGAACCGGAGGCGGGCCAGCAAGTTCCCGCCGCGCACAGACAAGTCGCCCGTACGACGCTTCAGGAGTGATATAGGGAATGGACGGAGAGTTCATCGAAGCCCTGGAACAGTTGCAGAAGGAAAAGGACATTTCCATGGCCTCGCTGCTGCAAACTGTGGAAGCGGCCATGTCTTCGGCCTACCGCAAGCACTACGGCACGCAAGAGGACGTACGCATTGAGATTGACCCGAGTGCTCGCCGAGTGCGCATGTTCGCGCGCCGGGCCCTGGTCCCACTGGGCCCTGAAGGGGAACTGCCGGAAGTTCTGCCTGAGGACGTGGAGTACGAAGAGCACGAGATTGACACCGGGGAGTTCGGTCGCATCGCGGCGCAGACCGCCAAGCAGGTGGTAATGCAGCGCATCCGGGAAGCGGAGCGCGAAATGGTCTTTGACGAGTACTCCGCCCGGCTGGGTGAGGCTGTCACCGGTGAGGTACAGCGACGGGACGGGCGCAATGTGTACGTTGCTCTGGGCCGCGTAGAAGCGGTGCTCCCCTCCTATGAGCAGATTCCCGGCGAGTCGTACCGCTTCGGTCAGCGCCTCAAGGTGTATGTGCTGGAGGTCAAGCGCACCACCAAAGGCCCTCAGATTCACGTCAGCCGGACCCATCCCTCCCTGGTCACCCGCCTGTTTGAGTTGGAGGTGCCCGAGGTCTACGAGGGAGTTGTCGAGATCAAGTCGGTCGCCCGGGAGCCGGGAGCACGTTCGAAGGTAGCGGTATGGTCCAATGACCCGCAGGTAGATCCGGTCGGGGCTTGCGTCGGCCACCGGGGCGCGCGAGTGCAGGCCATTGTGGACGAACTGCGCGGGGAGAAAGTGGACATCGTCCGCTACAACGAAGACACCTGCCAGTACCTGAAGGCGGCGCTGTCTCCCGCTCGCGTCAAGGACGTAGTGCTGCACGAGGACAGCCACGCCGCCACGGTCATCGCTCCCGACGACCAACTATCACTAGCTATCGGCCGGCGCGGGCAGAATGTGCGCCTGGCCGCGCAGCTGACGGGCTGGAAGATTGACATCCGCAGCGAGGCGCAGTGGGCAGCACAGGTAGAGGCGGGGCTGGCCCCGGCGGCCAAGCCGGCCGCCCCTGCCGCGGCGGCCGAGCGTATCCGCGTCTATGAGCTGGCCCGCGAACTGGGCGTTGAGAGCCGGGACCTGGTGGAGATTCTCCAGGAAGAGAACGTCAACATCACCAGCCATGCCAGCGCCATTACCGCCGAGCAGGCCAAGATGGTGCGCGATCTGCTGCTGGGCGGGGAGGGGACCCTGGCCGACCTGGAAGCGGGCGAGATACCCGTGGACCTGGTGACCGATACCGAGTCGCCCGCCGAGTAATGACCGGGGTTTGACCCCGGGAGGTGTGCCGATTTGCCGACCGTTCGCGTCTTCTCTTTAGCCAAGAAACTAGGTCTGCGCAGCGAAGCGCTGATCGCCGCCCTGGAACAGATGGGGGTGACCGGCATCAATGCGGCCGCGGCCATTGAGGAGACTACCGCCCAGGCCGTCGTTGAGCTGCTCGCGGAGCAGGCCAAGCACGCCCGCGAGGAGGCGGAAGCCAAGGCCGCGCAAGAGGCGGCCGCGGCCCCTCCCAAGGCCAAAGAGGAGGTCGAAGAAGCGGTCGAAGAGCCCGAGGAGTGGGTGGAGGAACCCCGCGTGGGGCGCCGCGGACCGGAGCCGGTGGTAGGTATCGCCGAACTGGAGCGCCACATCCGGGAACTGCAGCAGGTCGAAACCGGCCCCGTCCGGCAGGACACTTACGCGCTGGCCCGGGAGGCTCGGCGTCAGAGAGGCGAGCGTGCCCCCACCGCAGTGGAGGCCCCTCCCATCGTCACCGTGCTGGGGCACGTAGACCACGGCAAGACTACTCTCCTGGACACGCTCCGCCACACGGCCGTGGCCGCCGGCGAGCACGGAGGGATCACCCAGCATATCGGCGCCTCCGAACTGGAACACAACGGCAAGCGCATCGTCTTCATTGACACGCCGGGGCACCGCGCCTTCACCGCTATGCGGGCTCGCGGCGCCCAGGTCACAGACATCGCTGTCCTGGTCGTCGCGGCCAACGACGGGGTCATGCCCCAGACCGTGGAGGCCATTGAACACGCCCGCGCCGCCGGGGTTCCCATCATCGTCGCCATCAACAAGGTGGATCTGCCGGACGCCGACCCCACCCGGGTCAAGCAGCAGCTCCTCGAGCACCACGTCGTCCCCGAAGAGTGGGGTGGTCAGGAGATCGTCGTGGAGATCTCGGCCCTCACCGGCCAGGGCCTGGAAAACCTGCTCGATACCATCCTGCTGGTGGCAGAGATGGAGCAGCTGTGGGTGGACCCGGAGGCGCCCTTCACCGGCGTGGTCATCGAGTCGAGCCGGGATCCGGCGCAGGGGGCGCTGGCTACTGTCCTGGTGCGCAGCGGCAAGATCAGGGTAGGCGACGTAGTCGTCGCCGGTAGTGCCTATGGGCGCGTGCGACGGCTGCGCGACTGGCGCGGCCGTTCGGTCAAGGAGATGGAAGCGGGGCGTCCGGTAAGTCTGGTGGGGCTCTCGGAGCCTCCCGAGGCCGGCGAGATCGTCCGCCAGATCGCTACGCCCAAGGAGGCCCGCCTCCGGGCGGAGGAACACCGCGAACAGGTGCGTCAGCGCGAGTTGCGTGGCGTAGCCGAAGTGCAACTGCAGGAGCTCTACCGGGGCTTGCACCTGGGCGAGACTAAGACCCTCAACCTGGTACTCAAGGCCGACGTTGCGGGAACCCTGCAGGCCCTGGAATCCTCGCTCATGCAGCTCTCCAAGAGTCTGCAGGGAGTGGACTTGGAGATCGTCTCCTCCGGCATCGGGGACGTCACGGAGTCCGACATCGTACTGGCCGTGGCCTCTCAGGCCATTGTCATCGGCTACAATGTCCTGGCGGATGACCACGTGCTACGTGTGGCCGCCGACGACCGGGTAGAAGTCCGCCTCTACAACGTGATCTACCAGATCCTGGAAGACATTGAGAAGGCCGCGGCGGGTCTACTGGAGCCGGTCTACGAGGAGCAGTTCATCGGCCGAGCCATGGTGCTGCAACTGTTCCGTATCTCCCGGCTGGGAGTGATCGCCGGGGCGCGGGTCACCGACGGGAAGATGCAGCGGGGTGCCCGGCTGGAAGTCAAACGGGGCGGCGAAACCGTCTATAGCGGCAAGCTTACCTCCCTGCGCCATCTCAAGAATGACGTGGCGACCGTCGAGGCACCTAATGAATGCGGTCTGTACGTCGCTGACTGGCGAGGCTGGGAGGAGAACGACGTGGTGGAGGCCTATGCGCAGGTCGAGGTCGAGCGCAAGCTGGTCACGGCCGCGGCAGACTAACCCCGGCGGCGTATCCCGAGCTCACCCTCTTACCGGCTAAGGGAATGCTCACAACCCAGGTGACAGCGGCGACTTCAGACTCGTCGCCTAGCCGCCCTGTGCGCCTCAGCCATATCCATGCCCGCACACGTCAGCCTGCTGACCGTAGACCTGCGTATCCCCGAAGCGCGCACTCTGAAGGATAAGCGGCAGGTCCTGCACAGCCTACTCGACCGCCTCGGTGCCCGGTTCAATGTCTCGGCAGCCGAGGTGGCCTGCAACGACGAGCATACCCGCGCCCAAATTGCCGCAGCCTGCGTCGGCAACTCCCCGGGGCACTGCAGGGAGGTGCTGGACAAGGTCCTGGCGCTGATTGAAGCCGAGCCGCGGGCCGAAATCATCCGAGTGGAGCGAGAGCAACTCTAGCAGGGGGCCGCGTCGACCGTTCCCGGGAGAGCGTCCCGGCGCCCGTTGCCGCAGCGTCCCGCGCCGGCCGAACCTGCGAGCGCTGAGATCCCAACTCACATGCCCACCCAGCGACAGGAGCGCGTCAACTCGCTGCTGCAGGAGGAGATCAGCCGTATCCTCCAGCACGAGCTGCAGGACGAGATCCTCAGCCTGGTAACCATCACCGGCGTAGAGGTTTCGCCCGACCTGCACCACGCCCGCGTCTACGCCAGTGTCCTGGGCGAAGAGGCGGAGGTGCGGCAGGCCATGCGCATGTTGCTCAGACGGCGGCGGCTTATCCAACAGCACCTGGCGGAGAACGTGGTGCTGCGCTACCTGCCTCGCTTGCACTTTGTGGCCGACCGGACTGCCGCTCGAGCCCAGCGCATCGAGATGCTTCTGAGCAAGGTCGCACAGGAGCCACCCGTCCCCCGGCCGGTGGACTCGGACGATGAGAGCCTCCCGGACGCGGAAGAGGACTGACTTATGTCCGCCGATCCTCGTCCGGTTGCGGAACTGCTGGCCGTATCGCCCACCCTACTTGTCGTCACTCACGAGAAGCCTGACCCAGATGCCGTAGCCTCCGCGCTGGGTCTGGGGCTGGCCCTGGAGTCCTGCGGCAAGGACGTGCAGGTCGCCTGCACTGATCCAGTCCCCCAGAACCTGCTCTTCCTGCCCAGCGCGGCGCGTGTCACCAACCGTCCCCAGCCGGCGTCCCTGGCGGTAATCGTGGATGCCGCCGATCCCGCCCGTCTGGGCAGCCTGGCGCCGGTCGTTGAGCAGTGCCCCCAGGTCGCGGTCATTGACCACCATGTCGCCCCGCGCTACCGTCCGACGGTCGCTTTGCTCGACGAAAGTGCCCCCGCTGCGGCCCTCCTGGTGTGGGAGATTCTCTACGCCCTGCCGGCTCCGGTCACCGCGGAGATCGCGACTTGCCTGTACTGCGGCCTCGCGGGTGACACCGGGTTCTTCACCTACCAGAACACCGGCGAGCGCGCCTTCCAGGCCGCCGCCGACTTGACCGCCGCGGGCGCGCAGCCGTACGATATCCACCGCCGCTTGTCGGCCCAGTTGTCGCTGCCAGCGCTGCGTTTGCGGGGAAGGGGTCTCGCGGCAGCGCAGACGCGCAGCGACGGACGACTGGTCTACTCCGTGCTGCGGCGCGAGGACTTCACGGAAACCGGCGCCCGCGAGGAGGACACGGAGGGCATCGTGGACCTGCTCAAGTCGGTGGCCGGCGGCGAGGTGTACGTTTTGCTCAAGCAGGCTGAGGGCGAGAAGTGGCGGGTCAGTCTCCGGTCTCAGCGCCTGGATGTTGGCGCGGTCGCCCGGGAGTTCGGCGGGGGCGGCCATGCGGTGGCGGCCGGCTGTGAGCTTCTCGGCAGCGAGGAAGGCGTGCAGGAGCGGGTGCTGGATCGCGTGGAGGCGCTACTGCGGGAGGGTCGGTAGGCGTGGAGGGCGCGCTCCTAGTTGCCAAGCCGCCGGGGATGACCTCGCATGATGTGGTGGACTTCTTCCGGCGACTGACCGGCGTCAAGGCCGGGCACACTGGTACGCTGGATACGGCTGCCGCCGGTCTGCTGGTCCTCTGCGTCGGCCCGGCGACCCGCCTGGCGCAATATCTAATCGGCTGCGATAAGACCTACTGGGCGGAGATCCGCTTCGGCCTGAGGACGGACACCGGCGATGCGGAAGGGCAGGTAATCGAGCGGAACAGTGCCGAGGGTCTAACCGCAGAGAGAGTGGGGGTGGCCTTGACCGGACTGGTCGGGATGCTGTCTCTACCGGTGCCTCGGTACTCGGCGGTCAAGCTCGCTGGGGAGCCATCGCACCGCCGAGTGCGACGAGGCGAAACCGTGGCGATGCCGCAGCGGGAAATGCGAGTGAAGCGCTGGACCCTGCGGGACTTCCGGCCGGGGCCCAACGCCACGGCGCGCACGGAACTGGACTGCGCGAGTGGCACCTATGTCCGCAGTCTGGTAGAGGCCCTGGGCACAGCGCTGCAGATACCGGCGTACCTCTCGTTCCTGGTGCGAATGCGGGTGGGTCAGTTCTCCCTGGAGCAGGCGCACACGCTGGAGGAGATTGAGCAGGCCGCGGAGGCGGAACGTCTGCAGTCCTTGCTCCTGACTCCCGCCCAGGCCATTGCACACCTGCCGGCGCTGCGGCTGGACCAGGAGCAGGTGCGGCGCGTAGCGCACGGCAGCGCGGTGGCGGCACAGGCCCCTCCCGCGCTGGGCAGCGTCCCCTGCGGCGGCGGGCCGCTGGCTCTGCTCGACCCGGCGGGGCGGTTGGTCGCCGTGGCTCGGGTCACGGCGGACGAGGGCGATCTCCTGCTCCAACCGGAGACGGTACTGGCAGAGGTCTGACCGCTGGGCTTCTCCCCGGAACGGGCCCGGACGCATTCGGTGGCAGCATGGACTACTACGTTGGCTTGGAGAACGTACCGCCCTCGCGGCGGGCTCGAGCGGTGACGCTGGGGGCTTTTGACGGCGTGCACCGGGGCCACCACGCGCTCCTGGAGGTGGCCCGCGCGACCGCCCTGGAGATGGGGGCCGAGACCGCCGTTCTGACCTTCGAACCGACGCCGGTGGAAGTCTTCGGGCGGCTGGGACGACCCGATGTGCGTCTGACCGTCCCCGAGGAGCGCCGGGCCCTGCTCGAACAGCGAGGCGTGGACACGGTCATCGTCGCCGCTTTTGACGAGGCGCTGCGCCAGACGCCGCCTGAGCAGTTCGTGCGCGATATCCTGATCGGGATTGTGGGAGCCTCCTCGGTGATTGCGAGTGAGACGCATACCTTCGGCCGCGGGGGGCAGGGGAACATGGCTGATTTGATGCGTCTCGGCTGCGACCTGGGGTTTGCCGTGCGTGTGCTACCCCTGGTCGGCACCGGCAACGCACCGGTATCCTCAACTCGCATCCGGGAGTTGCTCTGGGCGGGGCAGGTAGAAGAGGCTAATGCTCTGCTGGGGCGCAGGTACTCGTGCCGGGGACGGGTAGTGCCCGGCCAGGGCCGGGGACGTCAGTTGGGGTATCCCACCGCCAACGTGGACGTTCCGCCCCCCAAGCTGATGCCCGCCGAGGGCGTTTACGCGGGGTACGCGATTCGGGAGAGCACCGGCGAATCCTGGCCGGCAGCACTAGTAGTTGGCCCCTCCCCTACCTTTCGCAATGACGATGACCGGCGTCGCCTGGAGGCCCATCTGCTGGACTTCTCCGGAGACTTACTGGGCGAGAGCCTGACCATTACCTTCGAGCGCTTTCTCCGCCCCCAGACCCGCTTTGACCTTGAGGAGGGACTAATCGCACAGATCGCTAAAGACTTGGAGTCGGTGCGACTGACGGCCTTGTCGCACTCCATTGAGTAAAGGCGTTGACAGCCGGCGGCCGTTGCCGTATACTGAAGCTGGCCGAAACACACACCCCACAGCCGGCGTAGGGGTATGCGCACCACAGGGCTGGCGGACTCGACGCCGGCCCTTTCGTTGCTGCGTGCCTAGCCGTGGGGCCGGCAGCGACGATGTTTGAGGCTCTTACCGAAAAACTGCAGGGCGCCTTCCGACGGTTGAGTGCGCGCGGCAAGCTGGGGCCCAAGGAAGTACGCGAAGGCCTCAAGGAGATTCGCGTCGCGCTGCTCGAGGCCGACGTCGCTTACGACGTCGTCAAGGACTTCATCAACCGCGTCCAGCAGGAGGCTCTGGGCGAACAGATCCTGCGGGGACTCGACCCCACGCAGCAGATTGTCAAGATCGTCCATGACCACCTGGTGGAGCTGCTCGGCGAACAGGCGGCGCGCCTGAAGTTCGCGCCTGAGCCGCCCACCGCGATAGTGCTGGCCGGGCTGCAGGGTTCCGGCAAAACGACCACCGCCGGCAAGTTGGCCCTGCGGCTGCAGCGCGAAGGTCATCGGCCCCTATTGGTCGCCACCGACGTCTACCGGCCGGCAGCGATTGACCAGTTGCAGCAGATTGGCGCCCAGATCGGCGTGCCTGTCTTCTCGCTGGGCGATCAGCGCAATCCGGTAGATATCGCCAAAGCCGCCGTCCAGCACGCCAAGAGCAACGGGCTGGACGTCGCCATCATTGACACCGCTGGGCGACTGCACCTGGACGAGGCCATGATGGCCGAGGTCCAGCAGATTGAGGCGGCTCTGGGGCAGCCCGAGACGCTGCTGGTCATTGACGCCATGACCGGCCAGGACGCCGTCAACGTAGCCCGCGAGTTCGGGCAGCGTTTGCACTTGGATGGCCTGATCCTTACCAAGCTGGACAGCGACGCCCGCGGCGGAGCGGCCCTGTCGGCACGCGCCGTGAGCGGAGTGCCCATCAAGTTCGTCGGCACCAGTGAGCGGCCCGACGGTCTGGACGTCTTCTACCCGGACCGCATGGCCCAGCGTATCCTGGGCATGGGCGACGTGCTCAGCCTGGTCGAGAAGGCGCAGCAGGCCATCAGCGCCGAGGAGGCCGCTCGGCTTCAGCAGAAGCTACTGCGCAAGCAGTTCAACCTGGAGGACTTCCGTGACCAACTCCGGCGGGTAAGAGGCATGGGTCCGCTGGATCAGCTTCTCAAGATGATCCCCGGCATGGGACCGATGGGTGGCATAGGTGATCTGGCCTTGGAGGAGCAGGAGCTGGACCGGGTAGACGCCGTAATCAATTCCATGACGCCCCAGGAGCGGCAGGACCCGGATATCCTCAACGCCAGCCGTAAACGGCGGATCGCCCGCGGTTGCGGCCTACAGGTACAGGACGTCAACATTGTGCTGAAGGAGTTCCGCCAACTGGCTCAGTTGATGGACGCCATGGGCTCGGGCAAGCCGATGCAGATCGGCGGCATGAGATTGAGGCCGAGGTAGGGGCGCGTGGGGCGAAGCCCCACGCCCCCGTTCACTAACCTGACGCAGGTCACACGGGCGGCTGTCGCCCCGTCACCGGGGGAAGACTCGCTCGTGCGTGAGGTTCGAAAGGAGCAGGACCGTCTTGGCTACCAAGATCAGACTCAAGCGCTGCGGCGCCAAGAAGCAGCCGCACTATCGGGTGGTAGTAATGGACGCCACCAGCGCCCGGGACGGGCGCGCTATCGAGGAGATCGGCTACTACAACCCGCTCACCGATCCGGCCACCACCGTGATCAAGGAAGACCGCGCGCTGCACTGGCTGCTGTGCGGAGCTCAGCCGAGCGACACGGTGGCTGACCTGCTGCGCAAGCAGGGGATCATGGAGCGCCTGCGGGCCGCCCGGCCCGCCGCCGAGCCACCGGCTGAGACCGCAGCGCCGGCTGAAGCCACCGAGTAAGGGAGCGCGCCGCCATGGAAGAGTTCGTGCGCTACCTGGTGAGCCTGCTCGTGGATGAGCCTGACAAGATCGAAATCCGCTCCCGCACGGCCGGGCAGACCAAGGTCTATCAGGTGTACGTTGCGCAGAGCGACCTGGGCAAAGTTATCGGTCGTCGGGGACGGACGGCGGGAGCCCTGCGCCTGGTTGTCGAAGCCGCCAGCCGCAAGTTCAACGAGCGGGCCACCGTAGACATCATCTCATAGTCGGTGTGGCGCGGGCCCTTCCCTGGACCTGCGGCTCCGGGGGCGGCGCGGGCGGGAAAGCCCGCTCCACACGGCCTGCGAATCAGCCTAGGAGGCTACAGCACATGGGCGTTATCATCAAGCGGAACGTCATCTTGCGCGCCGTTGTCACTCCGGCGCTGCGGACCGATATCCTGGGCGAACTGGACCGCGCCATCGAAGACGTGGAGGCCCGGGTGCAGCAGATTGACTTCCAGACCAAGCCGTATCTGACCGAACTGCAGCGCACCAATCTGCAGCAGGCCATTCAAGTCCGCAAGCAGATTGAGGTCGAAAAGCAGAAGCACGAAGACCTGAAAACAGCGCTGGAAGGGCGCAAAGCGCAGGTCAAGGCCCTCCGCGACGGAGACGAGATCATTCGCGGCACCCTGGAGTCCTGGGTGGAGGTCGAAGAAGGCGATGACCTGGGCGAGATTCTCGCCGGCACAGAGATCGTGGTCAAGGATGACCGGGTGGTGGAGATCCGCCGCCACGCGCCCGTCGAGCTGTCCGAGGTGGAGGCGCTACCACTCAATGAGCCCCCGACAGCTCCGGCTCGGCCGGCGATCATCACCGACATCTAGACAAGCGATACTAGTCGCTGCCCGCCCGGGACAGGGAGTGCAACGCACCTGCAGCGGAGCCTGGCGCGTACCGCTCCTCTCGTCGCCACGCATAGCCCGACCCGTGCCCCCAGCCCCGGTGCGCCATGCCGACAGAGCCTAACGTCGAATTCGTCTCTGCGGAGGAGCCCTATGACGTGCTGGTGGGCATAGTGGTCGGGGCCCATGGCGTCCGAGGGGAGTTGCGGGTGGCTCCGGAAACGGACTTCCCGGAGCGCTTCGCCCACCTGGAGGAACTGTCACTGCAGGCACAGGGCACGGCACCCCGGCTGGTTAGAGTTACCGCCAGCCGACAACACACCGGCAAGGGTCTGGTGCTGCTCTCCCTGGAGGGGGTGGACGACCGCGAGGCGGCCGCAGCCTTGCGGGGCGCCCGGCTCTACATCCGCGAGAAGGACCTGGTGCCTCTCGCGCCGGGTGAGTATTACGAGTTCCAGATCCTGGGGCTTCGGGTCGTCACCGAAGAAGGCCGAGACCTGGGCGAGATCATTGACATCATCCACACTGGGGCTAACGACGTCTATGAGACGCCGCTGGCAATGATCCCGGTCATCGAGCAGACGATTCGCGAGGTGGACCTGAATCGGGGGGTGGTAGTGGTGCATTGGGTGGAAGGAATGGAGAAGTGAGCATAGGGACGATTCCGCCTGTCCCAGTCCTTGCAGGCATGCCGCCACCGGTCGGGGGATTCGCGCTACCGCCATGCGCTTTGATGTGGTGACTATCTTCCCGGAGTACTTTGCCTCGCCCCTGCACTGCAGCATCGTAGGACGGGCGCTGGAAGCGGGGCTGGTCGAGGTGGCTCTGCACAACCTGCGCGACTATACCACCGACCGCCATCAGGTAGTAGATGACTACCCCTACGGCGGAGGCGGCGGGATGGTGCTCAAGCCCGAGCCGCTGTTCGCGGCGGTGGAAGCGCTTCAGCAGCAAGAGCCCCGCGCCCACGTGGTGCTGCTCAGCCCGCAGGGGCGGCAGTTTGACCAGAAGCTCGCCGCAGAACTGGCGGGCCGGAGCCGGATCATCTTGATCTGCGGGCACTACGAGGGCCTGGACGAGCGGGTGCGGGAAGCGCTGGTGGATGAGGAAATCTCCGTCGGGGACTACGTCCTCACCGGGGGAGAGCCCGCCGCGCTGGTGGTGATAGACGCCGTCAGCCGCCTGCTGCCCGGAGTGTTGGGGGATGAGCAGGCCCCAGACAAGGATTCGTTCGCCGAAGCGCTGTTGGAATACCCGCACTATACGCGTCCCGCCGAGTTCCGGGGGATGCAGGTACCCGCCACGCTTTTGAGCGGGCACCACGAGCAGATCCGCCGCTGGCGGCGCAAGGAGTCCCTGCGCCGCACCCGGCAGCGCCGTCCGGATCTGCTGGAGCAAGCCGCCCTGACGGCGGAGGACCGGGAGCTGCTGGAAGAGATCGTTGACGAAGAGGAGACCAACCTGATTGATGATTGAGGCTCGAGGTGACGGCACCCGGCCGCCAGTCATCAGTTGCCTTCCTGGAGGACGACCGATGAACCGCGCTATCGAGCAACTGGAAGCCGAGCAGATGAAGCCGGACCTGCCTCTCATTGAGGTGGGTGATACCATACGCGTGCACCAGCGCATCACGGAAGGCGAGGGCAAGGAGCAACGCACTCGCGTCCAGGTCTTTGAGGGGGTGGTCATCGGCCTGCGGGGCCGGGGCTTGAACCGCATGATGACCGTGCGCCGGGTAACCTACGGCATCGGCGTAGAGCGGACCTTCCCTCTGCACGCCCCCAACTTGGAGAAGTTTGAGGTGACCCGCAAGGGTGACGTGCGGCGGGCTAAGCTGTACTACTTGCGCGATCGGGTGGGTAAGGCCGCCCGCGTCAAAGCGCGCACCCGGGCGCCGCGGCCCAGCGTCGAGACTGAAGCCACGCCTGTGGCTACGCCCCCCGCGGTGGCGAAGCCCGCGCCGGTCGCGGCGGCGGAGCCTGAGCCCGTCGCGGTCGCCGAGCCTGAGCCCGTCACGGTCGCCGAGCCTGAGTCTGTCGCGGCCCCGGAACCCGAGGTACTTCCGTCCGACGCCTCCTCAGATGCTCAGAGCGAAGCGTCCCTGGCTCCGGAGCAGGCTAGTCCCGAATCGGACGATACCCCAGACGCTTAGGGCGGCCGGTCTCGGCTGCTAGAGGAGCGCGGCACGGCCGTGAAGTTCCTGGCTTTCGACAACACCTGGCACATCATCGCCCTGGTCTGGGGCCTGCTGCTGGTACGAGTGGCTGCCCCCCGGGTGGAGCGACTTCGGCCCCATCGCGGCGCCATCCTGGAACTGGTGGACTCCCTGCTGGTGGCCGTGCTGCTGGTCTTCCTTATCCTGCGCCCCTTTGTGGTGCAGGCCTTCTATATCCCCTCCGGCTCTATGATCCCGACGCTGGAGATCAACGACCGGATTCTGGTTAACAAGTTCATCTACTTCTTCCGTGAGCCCGAGCGCGGTGACATCGTGGTCTTCGTTTCTCCGCCTAACGCCGACACGGAGCAGAAGGACTTCATCAAGCGTGTGGTGGGCCTGCCGGGGGATCGCCTCGCGGTGCGCAACGGCTACCTGTGGCGCAACGGGCAGAGGGTCACCGAGCCTTACATTTCGGAGCCCATGCTCTACAGCTTCCCCGGCCCGCCAGATGCTTTCCACTTCCCGCAAGGCACGTACCAGTACCACTCGCGGAGCTTTGACTTTGACGTCGTCAACGGAGAGTATGTGGTGCCGCCGGGGGAGATCTTCGTGATGGGAGACAACCGCAATCTCTCCAACGACAGCCACGTCTGGGGACCGCTGCCCCGGCAAAACGTGCTGGGGAAGGCCTTCTGCATCTTCTATCCGCCGGCGAGGGTAAGGCTGCTCCGGTAGCGATCCTGTTCGCGCAGCAAGGCGAGGTGACACGCGCCCGTTCGGGGATAAGTGCTACATCAGCCAGCGGGTGGCTCCTGCGCTGTACTCGCGCCTTACCCGCTCCACGAGAATTACCCCTAAGAGAGGCCTGTCGATGTCCTCTCCCTCTCGCTCAACCCCACCGCTCCGGTTCTCCTGGCCCGAAGAGAAGAAGCGGCTCCGCGAGGCCGGCTTCGAGCTCGTCGCGGGGGTGGATGAGGTCGGCGTCGGGGCGCTGGCGGGGCCGGTGGTGGCGGCCGCGGCCATCCTGCCCCTGGAGGCCCGCTTCCCCGGCCTGCGCGATTCCAAGCTCCTAAGCCCGGAGCAGCGCGAGGTGATCTACGAGCGAGCTCTGCACCGGGGGCTGACCTGTGCGATAGGGCTGGCCTATGTGGAGGAGATTGACCGCTTCAACATCTTCCATGCGGCCCGGCTCGCCATGCGCCGGGCGGTGGCTGCCCTCTCGCCCTCCCCGGACTTTCTTCTCATGGACGGCCACCTGCCTCCTGACTTTGGCCTGCCCTGCCGAGCCGTAGTGAAGGGCGATGCCCTCTGCCCGGCCGTGTCGTTGGCCTCTATCCTCGCCAAGGTCTATCGGGATCGGCTCATGCGCCGCCTGGCCCTGCTCTTTCCGCACTACTCGTTGGAGGTCAACAAGGGCTATGGTACCCCTGCTCACTACCGTGCCCTGGACCGTTACGGCCCCTCCCCTATTCATCGCTCCAGCTTCGCCCCCGTTAGTCGCCTGCAGCAGAGGGTCCTGCCTCTGGAGGCGCAAGCGGCAGGAGAAGCGTTAGAGGACGGGGAAGTACTTCAACAGAGGGAGTGCTTGGGTTCGGGAGAAGGGGCATGAGGGAGTCGCGCGATCTTCTTTCGAGAGGAGGCAGCCTCAAGACTGGCGCCACCGGGGGTCAGGGCTTCACGCTGATCGAGCTGTTGGTGGTCATCGGCATCATTGCCGTCCTGGCCGCGCTGCTTTTTCCGGTGTTCGCTGCGGCTCGCAACAAAGCCCATGCTGCGCAGTGTCAGTCCAACCTCAAGCAGATCGGCCTGGCGATTGAGATGTACGCCTCCGACTGGGACGGCCACTTCCCCTTCGGCGTGGACTCCGCCGACCACTACTGCCCCGAGATCTGGAGCGGCTTCCCCCTCTGGCAGGCCTGGATTCCCTACATGGCCTTCGTGCACCAGGTGCTCGACCCCTACGTCAAGAACCGGGAACTGTGGCACTGCTCCATGGACAGCGGCTTCGACGTGTTGGAGGATACCGGCCTGCCGCTGAACGGCCGTCCCACCTCCTTTGAGGCTTTCGGCAGCAGCTACCACTTCCGCACCGAACTGGCTTTTAGCCAGATCGGGCCGGAGGCGCTGGAGAACGCCACCGCGGTCAACGTGATGTTCGACGCCTGGGGCGGCTGGCACGGGCGAGAGGGCTACGCCCGGGGCCGCTGGAATATCCTCTACGCGGACGGACACGTCAAGACCGCCGACCGCAACGCCTACGACGCGGCCTGGGCCACCCCCTTGCAGTAGCCGCTCGCTCAATCCTACTGCAGCGCCACCCGCACGCTGCTCAGTCTCGGCACCGCCACCGGCACCTGCTGCTTCTGCGCGAGGAACGTCGTCACCGGCACACTTACCGTCACCTGCAGATCCGCCTCGGTCGGGTTGTGCACTTCCACGTAGGTCTTCCCGTCGGCGTTGGCCGGCAGCAGTGTCAACCAGATCTCCGGATTGTCGGCCGTCACTACGTTGCCGATGTACAGCTTCTGCTCGCCGGCCCTGAGGTCCGCCGTGGTCCAGGCCGCGCCCTGCCAGACCCCCAGCGGGTACCACTCGTGCTTGGTCAGGTCCACCTTGGCTGCCGTCCACTTGTCGTTGACTCCGGCCACCTTGATCGGCAAGCGCTGAGGCAAGTTGGCCGGGCCGATGGTTCCCGACCAGGCGTAGTTGTCGGCCTCCAGCTCCAGCAGGTACCGCCCGCTGGTGCCCTTGCCCTGCGTCGAGCGCAGGCTATAGGCTGGCGGCTCCCCGGCGATGCCGTACAGATCGCGGAACTTGCTGAACTCGCCGATCGGATCGTCGCTGGGCGCGCCCCGCAGCTTCACGTTCATCACCCGCGCCCAGGTCCTCGTCCCTGCCGCCAGCGTCCCCGTGTCAAAGTGGCCCAGGTACAGGCGGAACCACTTCTTGGAGGGCACCGACTCCAACACCACATCCAACTTGCCCCCTAGCAGGTACATCGCCTCGCTGGCGGTCGGGAAAATGATGGCGTCCCCCGGCTGCAGCGTCCCTCGCCAGCCGGTCACCTTCCCATCCTCCGAGGGGCCCTGCTCGTGCGTTCCGTCAGCGCGCAGCACGATATACTTGTAGATGGCCTGGCTCCAGCTCCCCGTCCACTGCTGCGAGAAGCCCTGCCAGCCCTGCTTGAGCGTGACCCCCGCTGGGTCGGTGATGGTAGTAGATAGCTCCGCCATCACCGGCGCGGGATAGACTGGATTGCGGTGGAAGTGCCACTGTACCAACTCCGCCGCCAGCTTCGGCTCGCCCAGGTCCACGTAGGGATTGTGCCCGAACACCTCCTGGTGAGGCCCCATGTTGCTGCGCTTGAGAATCGGCGTCCGGAAGACCAGTCCGTCCGCCGCTTCCCAGGGACGCTCGATCTTGTGCACCGGGGGGCGGTTCTCAGTCTTCTCCGGATCGGTCGCCTCAATGTACATGTTCGGAGCGATGCTCAGCTCCGTCGCCCCGCCGGAGCCGTCAATCCCCGGCAACCCCTCCGCCAGCGCCACCGTCCCAAAGTACAACCGCCCCGCCTTGTACAGCATGCTGCTGGCGGGGACCATCTCATGCCGCCCGTCGGGGTGGCGGATGACCGAGTACCCGCTCATGATGTTGCAGCGATCCGAGCAGAAGAACTGGATCATCAGCGTATCCTGAATCTCCGCGCTCCCGGTCATCGCTCGGTGGCCCTGCTCATCCTCCACCACCGCACACAGCACGTGCCGGTTGTCGTGCAGGCCCTCCAGGTTGATCTCCGCCGTCTGCCCGCTCAGCGCCAGCCGCCGGAAGACCCGCGTGCTGTCGTAGAAGGTCACCGACTTGAGCGGGATCTCGGAGGCCACCCGCAGCGAGGCCCGCCACCGCTCCGTGCCCGGGACAAAATAGTCGCCATAGGTGTTTCGGGTGCCGTTGGAGATGTAGAAGTTCAGAATCCGCGGCCCACTGGAGACGTAGCTGATGTTGCCGCCGGAGAACTGCGGCCGCGTGAAGGTCTCCTCCATCTGCGTGGCGTTGCCCGCCATGATGTAGGTGAAGTCCTTGACCGCCGCCAGCTTCTCCGGCGCGGAAAGCAGGTTGACGGTCACGATCCGGCTCCGGTCTCCCTGCTCCTGATTCTGCAGGAAGCCCTCCACCGCTTCATCCACCAACTCCCCGTCCCGGTAGGTCCGCACCGCAAAGGTGTCATAGCCGCTATGCAGCCAGGTGGGGTACCGCCCCTGCGAAAACAGGAACGGCACCCGGCAAGGAAAGTTGCTGTCGTTCATCCAGTAGCCGATATGGTCCTGCACCCGCTTGGGATCCTTCTTCGACAGCCGCTCCGCCTTGGGCCAGGACTGCGGCCCGCACTGCAGGAAGTGATTGTTCTGGTCGTCCAGGGTAAGGAGCGCGGGCACGGCAACGAAGGCGTCGTTACTCTGTGCTTTGCACTCGGCCACCATCTGGTCCCAGGCGGGCTTCTCCATCTTGGCAAAGTCCCCCGCGAAGACGATCCAGGACAGCCCCTGCGCCTTGGCCGCTTCTACCCACTCGGCAATGGACCCACTGCCGCCCCCCAGCGCGGGGATAGCACCCATGACGCCCTTCCGGTATGATATCTCCCCGCGCACCTCGCCCGCTGGGTCCCATCTGATCGGCGCCGTCACCTTCGGCTCGAAAGGCGGCTTCACCGGGGGCACAAACCCTCCGAACTTCCCCGCGCTCGGCTGAGTCAGCCACTTGAGCGAGGAGACCAGCAGTTGCAGGCCGTCGCTCTTGATCCCGTTGAGCCCCGCCTCCATCCCAATCTGCCCCCACTGCCGGTCGGCGTAGTCCGAGTAGCCGTACCCGAAGAAGGAGATGGTGGACTCGCCGCCATTGAGCACGATCCGCCCCTGCCCATATTGCCGCGCCGCGTAGATAACCGCCGTCTTCTCCTTCACGCCGGACTCGGCCGGCGTCGGCGGCCCGTCCCAGGACTTGTCCTCAAAAGGAACCGACCTGAACCCTTCCGAGGTACGGATCAGCGGCGTCCAGTCCGGCCCCAGTCCCAGCGGCCGCGTCCACGGGCCGTAGGAAAACGGCCCCACGGCGTACCAGTAGTTCTTCACTCCCGCCGTTGCCGGGTGCGCCACAATGCTGTCGGCCAGCGCATAGAGTACCTGTCGCCCCTCCGGCTGACGCTGCTCCTTCGGCTCATCCCGCAGCATCTCGAACAGCACCTGCGCGCCCAGAGGCCGCAGGAACCGGTTCAGGCTGTCGGCCGCCCAGCCCTGGCCCATGTGTGTGAAGGAGACGCCGTAGACATAAAGCCCGCCCCCCTCCTGCACGAAGCGGTAGAGCAGGTCGCTGATCCGCTGGAAGCCCTCTGGGCTAATCTCCACCGCGTTGACCGTCCTCGTTCCCTCGTAGCGGCGGGACATATCAAAGAGGACGACCGCGTTGAACTTGCTGAGCAGCTCCCAGGTGACTTCCCCAAAGCCGCAAGCCCCGACCACGAAGCCATAGTCCTTACTCAGCTTCTGCGGCAGCGCCCAGTCGGCCAGGTCCGGGCCGTTATGAATGAGCAGCACAGCGGGCCTAGTCGGCCCCTGGGCCAGAGCCGGAAAGTCCGTGGTCAGGACGGTGAGACCCAGCAGCAGGATGAGTCGGGACAGGTTGCGCATGGTGAGACCTCCGAGGGCGAGTATACCAGGAATGTCCGGCCTTCGCATGTGCCTTCTTCCCCCCGCTTGCGGGGGAGAGGGTCAGCCCGGGCCGTGTGCCGGCTGACAGGAGGGGGTTCGTGCCGACAGTGGTAGGCGCGGCGCTCCAGTGCCGCGCCTACCGAAGGCGGCGCTTCTCGCACCCGCTCCACAAGTAAGCGGGCGCCCCTTCCGAGGCGCCCGCTGGGTATCTCTCAGGTTGTCATCCTGCCTAACGGTGCCTATCCGCCATACCAGAACTTGCTGGCCGCGCTGCCGTCTCGCGTACCCGTCCAGACGCGGGCCGGAATTGACTTGCTGGCCATGAACTTGGCGTGTCCGTCGGTGAAGGCCAGGTTGCTGCCTTCGTTGTGCCTTCCTACCATGCCGTAGTTGCCCTCACTCTCCACAATGAAGACGCGGCCCCAACCGCCGTAGGAGGCGTTCATCGAGATGCCGTCCACCAGCATCATCATCTCCGGCGCAAAGTCAATGGCCTCCTGTTTGAAGGGGAAGCAGACGCCACTGCCGCCTTCCCAGGTCCCCAGGTGCCAGTTCATCTGGTAGCCCCGGGTCTCGTTGTCGCCGCCATTGGCCAGCTCTCCCGAGCGGTCACTCGGGCAATTGAAGATCTGGCTGTTCTTGACGTAGGGCATGATCTGGCCCATCCACTTGTCGGTCAGGGACGCTGACCCATACCCCGGCCAGGCCGTGTCGTAGTCCGAAGCGTACATGAGCACGCCCAGTGCCATCTGCTTGCAGTTGCTCAGACAGTTGTTCTGCTGAGCTTTCGCCCGCGCGCGGGCGAAGACGGGAAAGAGAATCGCTGCCAGGATAGCGATGATCGCAATCACTACCAGCAGCTCGATCAGGGTGAAACCGTGCCTTTTCATACCTGCTCTCCTCATGAGACGGATTACGCGGCCTGAAGGCCGCCTGCGGCCCTGCAATTCGACAGCTTGCTTTCCCCCCGGCTGACTCCACTCCAGGCAAGCCTAGGTCAACACGGCGGGCGCCCCGCACTGGCGCGCTCGCCGATTATTGCGATCTCCTATTGCTGACTCTGAGACTACTGTTGTGACCAGTTGGGCCACGTGATAATATCGTTTCCGAACCACCAGCGGCAGGGCTCGGTGCAGTTGCTCTGACCCCAAGGACGCGACAGGCTCAGGATCTTGTCTTGGGCGTACCACTTGGCGTGGCCGTCCGCGAAGCCGACGTTGGCGCCCTTGTTGTGCAGGAAGGCAATCTCCTGGTAAGTGCCGTATCCCCCGACGGCCAGGTAGTTGGTGCCCGGGTTGGCCCCCAGGTAGTTGGGGACCTGGTTGCCACAGATGATGAGGAACATCTCCGCGGGGAAGGCCACCTGGTCCAACCCGGGCGGGTCCGGCGGGGAACCGTTGATGCCACCCGCCTCCCACTGTCCAATGTAGTTCGACGGAGTTCCGTCGCCCATGGTAGGCGTGTTAGCTGCGCTGGGGTCCACGTATATCTGGTTGTTCTTCACGTAGGGCATGATCGCCCCGGTCCATTGCGTCCGCCCCCACCAGCCGTGACAGGGGGAAGGGAACTTCTGATTGTTGTCGGAGCAGTACATCTGGATACCCAGACTAAGTTGTTTGACGTTGCTCAGACAGTTGTTCTGCTGCGCTTTCGCCCTAGCGCGGGCGAACACGGGGAAGAGGATGGCTGCCAAGATGGCAATAATCGCTATCACCACCAGCAGCTCGATCAGGGTGAAACCGGAGCGTCGCGACATACCAACCATCTCCTCGACCAGAAATGGCCCCTGCTGCGCCTCGAAGGTGCTTTGGGGACTTTGACCCGCCTATGAACGGTCCCGGAGTCTGCCCTAGGCCCGATTCACCTCCTGTACAGTATACCTACCTGCGCCCCTTCCGTCAACCTCTTCGGAATCGGTCAATCATCGTTATCTCCCACCGATGCATCATCGCACGCACCCGGCAGTTAGTAGGACGGACCTCGGTTCCGGCAGGTCTCGCCCCCCCCGGCGCGGAATATTTCTCGGGAGGGGGTAGGGCAAGAGGCACCTGTGGCAACCAGCCCCGGAGGTCCACGAACAATGAGTCGAGTAATATGCATTATTCCCGGAGTCATCCTGCTGCCTGCTGTGCTTCTGGCGCAGGAGCCGGCTCCGGTTGCCTGGGACATGCCCTCTTTCGCGCGGGTGATTCAACCGATGCAGCACGCACTGCCCCCCCGGCTGCCGATCTTCCTGTGGAACTGGCCCCTGCCCCGGGGGGAGAGACTGGTCAAGATGCGCGAGGATGGATCTTTGCGTCAGGCGATTGAGACCATGGCCGCCCGGGGGATAGTCCCAACCGTAGAGATGGGCTGGGATTGGACGCCGGAGGGCGCCATGGCCCTGGCCCAGACGCTCCAGGAGGCGGGACAGCCGGTCTTCCTGCTGTGGCCCTGGCTCCCCGGCGGCGAAGAGGCGCTCTACCCGCCCGAGACACTTCTGGCCGAAGGGCCGGATGCCACCCAGGGCAATAAGACCCGCAAGTGGCCCTGCCTGCCGCTGTACAGCGTCAAGGAGTCCCGCCGGCTATTGATCGAGGATCTGAACAAGTACAAGGCGGCGGGCATCGAGGTGGCCGGGATGTGGTTTGACTACGAAGCCCTCCCCCATCCCTGGAACGGCTGCTACCAGGCGCAGACCGCCTCGGCGGAATGCCGCAAACATTACCCGCCCGGTGTTCTCGACAGTTGGCTCAGCTTCGTTTCCTACGCCTACGACCTGCGCTCGCGAGTGATGGTCGAGGCCCTGGTCGAGCCGGTGCACGAGGTGTTCCCCCAAGCGATAGTCGCCAACTATGGCGAGGTCGCCTCCAGCGCGGCGGTGCCGTTCGAGGAGATTCGGCCGCCCTGGAAGTGCGAGCAAGACGCGCTCATGCCCTCGGCCTATGCCAACACCCGCTACCTGGCGCACCGGTTCAAGGACGCCGAGGCAGTGACCCCGGAGCAGGCCGACCGCTTCTACTTCCGTAATCTGCTGGTCACCGTGAGCAGCGCTAACGCCAACAAGCGCCCCGGTCAGCTCAGTATCCCCTACCTCAGCCGCTTCTGCCCGGACGACCCGAATCCGAAGTACCGGTTGGGGATGAGTTCGCCTGCTTACCGGGAGCTAGTGCGACATCTGCTATTGCGCGGAAGCGACGGTCTGTACCTGTTTAACCTCGGCTTCAAGGAGGAGGTCGTATCCGCGCGGGATTCGCTGGAGTCGGTGGAAGACGCACGGGCGGCCTACGATGAACTTCTGACCTGGCGGGAGTTCCTGGATCGCGGGCAGCCGATGTGCTTTGACTGCCCGGCGGCGCCGGACGCGGTCATCTGGTCCGGCCTGCGCCTGGAGGATCGCTGCCTGGTGCGGACCTTCACCTTCGCCGCAGAGAGACAGCGGGCAATAGTAGAGGTCTTCCCCGGAATCCACGTGCAACTGGAGGCGCCGCCCACCGGCGCCACATACCTGGTGAACAAGCAGGGCGTAGCGGAGAAGGTCGCGGGGTAGACCAAGCGATCCGCGCAGAAGAAGGGGGACGCCCGCGCTGGGCGTCCCCCGGTTGCTGATGGTCGGATCCAGGCGCCTTCTACGGCGTGTTGTTCCAGATGACCACGTCCGCCGCCGCCCAGGAGTAGAGCTTCTGCTTGCTCAACCACTTCGCGTGCCCGTCGCAGTAGGCCACGTTCCCGCCGTCCATATGGCGGCTCTCACAAGAAGGCCAGTAGTAATCCGGGTTGTAGCTCGCCCGGAGGGTGGGATCTCCGCCCTGGTACATGGCTGAGGCTACATCCGGGTTGGCGCTGTAGAACCACCCCGGTTGTTCCGTGGCTTTCAGCATGATCATCTCAGCGGGTCGGTAGACCAACGACTGCTTCAGGGGAGGCCAGGCACGGCTACTGCACCCCGGACCGGCGCCACTGGACCCCAGGCAGCCGTTGCCTTGGTAATCGCCGGACACGAACGGCGAAGCGGAACCGGTGCCCGCGTAGTACGCAGGCGCAGTATTGGAGCCCGGACAGCCGTAGATTTGTACGTTTTTGATATAGGGATACACGCAGCCGGACCAATGCAGCCTCAGGCCGCCGCTGTACCAAATCGGGGGAAACCGGTCATCGGCATCGCTGGCATACATTAGCATACCCAGCGCCAGTTGCTTCGTGTTGGAAAGGCAGTTGTTCTGCTGGGCCTTGGCCCGCGCTCGCGCAAAGACCGGAAACAGGATCGCCGCCAGGATCGCGATGATCGCGATCACCACCAACAGCTCGATCAGGGTGAAACCGCGTCGCTTCATCGAACTCGACCTCCTTTAGCTTGCTGCCGTCCCATATCAGCCGTAATGACTTGATTTCATTATACCCAACTTCTCTGCTCATTGCAACTACCCAGAGGGTCTTTTTTTCGTGCTACCGGCAACCGTCGGAATGACACCCAGAACACCCTACCGGAGGTAGGCAGGTAATCCCCACCTCCGCGGCCAAACTACTAGCGCGTCATATTGCCGACCGGGGGGCCGGACTCGCCGCCGACGGCCTGTGCGACTCCTCTAAACTCGCGTGTCGCGACTCGCGTCTCGCGTTCCTCCCAAGGAGACTCATTGCCTATGCTTGCCCGGATCAACAGCGCCGCTCTGCTGGGAATAGACGCCGTCGCGCTGCAGATTGAGGTGGACATCTCGCGCGGCATGCGCAGCTTCACCATCGTGGGGCTGCCCGACGTGGCGGTGCGCGAAAGCCGGGAGCGCGTGGAGTCGGCGATCCGCAACTCCGGCTTTGACTTCCCCATCGAGCGCATCACAGTCAACATGGCGCCGGCCGATATTCCCAAGCGGGGCCCTTCCTTTGATCTGCCCATCGCCCTGGGGATCCTGGTCGCGACCAACCAGGTAAGCATCGAGAATCTGGACGACGTCGTGCTGCTGGGGGAGTTGTCGCTCGACGGGCATATCCGGCGCATCTCCGGGGCCCTGCCCGCGGCGCTGGGAGCAAAGAAATGGGGCGCCCGGGCGCTAGTCGTGGGTCCCGACAACGGCCGTGAAGCGGCGGTGGTGGACGACCTGGAGGTCTACGCCGCCGAGACGCTCTATGACTGCGTGACGCTGCTGGAACAGGGGCTGTTGCGCGATCCGGTGCATGTGGACCCCGCCGACTTGGCGCTCGAGACCCCGCCATATGCGACGGACTTCTCCGACGTGCGGGGCCAAGACCATGTGAAGCGGGCGCTGGAGGTGGCCGCCGCCGGGGGGCACAACATGGTCATGATCGGCCCCCCCGGCTCCGGCAAGACCATGCTGGCCCGACGGCTGCCTACCATCCTGCCGCCGATGTCGCTGGGCGAAGCCCTGGAGGTGACCAAGCTCTACAGCGTATCCGGCCTGGTGGGGCGGGATACGGCGCTGATTACCACGCGGCCCTTCCGCCATCCGCATCATACCGTCAGCACCGCCGGACTGGTCGGCGGCGGGAGTATCCCCCAACCCGGCGAGGTCAGCCTGGCCCACCACGGCGTGCTCTTCCTCGATGAGCTGCCGGAGTTCAGCCGCGCCGCTCTCGAGGTGATGCGCCAGCCGCTGGAGGACGGCAGTGTCACCATCGCCCGCGCCCAGTTGACGCTGACCTTTCCCGCCAGTTTCCAGCTGGTGGCGGCGATGAACCCCTGCCCCTGCGGCTACTACGGCGATCAGGTCAAGCCCTGCTCCTGCGCTCCGGCGGCGATCGCCCGCTACCGCAACCAGATCAGCGGGCCGCTGCTGGACCGGATTGACATCCATATCGAGGTGCCTCGCCTGACGCCCGACGAGCTGCTCAGCCGCCGACCCGGCGAGCCGAGCGAGGCCATCCGCGCGCGTGTCATCGCCGCCCGCGAGCGGCAAGCGGCGCGCTTCGCCGGCAAGCCTTTCTTCTGCAACGCACAGATGAGTAGTCGAGCCTTGCGGGAGTTCTGTGTGCTGGACGCGGAGGCCGAGAGTCTGCTGCGCGCGGCCATAGACCAGTTCGCTCTCTCCGCCCGCGCGCACGACCGGATCCTCAAACTGGCACGAACCATCGCCGACCTGGACGTGTCTGAAGGTATCAAGGTCCCCCACCTGGCCGAGGCGGTGCAGTACCGGAGTCTGGACCGGAGGCTGTGGGGCTGAGCCGCAAAGGAAGTGAGCTATGGTTTGGCTAGGTCTGCTGGTAGCGTTGGCGGTGTTGGTCTGGAGCGGAGGCGCGCTGGCGAAGGTGCTGGAACGCCTGGCCCGGGCGCTCAACGTCTCCTCTTTCGTGGTCGCCCTGGTGCTGATGGCCGCGGCCACCACCGTGCCGGAGCTGTCCGTGGGCATTATCTCCTCGCTGCAAGGCGAGGGCGTGCTCATCTTTGGCACGACGGTGGGGTCGAACATCGCCAACCTCGCTCTGGTGGGCGGCGTGCTGATGCTCCTGAGCGGGCGGCTGAAGATCCGCAGCGTGCTCCGGCGCCGGGAGGCGACCTGGGCGGGAGGCCTGGCCCTGCTGCCGTTGCTGTTGGCCCTGGACGGACGGCTCACCCGCGCCGAGGGCGGGGTGCTGCTCCTGGCCTTCGTCGCCTATATGGCGCAACTGCTGCGTAGCGCCCGCTTCTTCCACCAGGCGGAGGAAGTCAAAGGCGATCCATTCTTCTGGCGGGACCTGGCTTTCTTCGCGGTTCTGGTGGCGGTGTTGTTGTACTCCTCCCATTGGGCGGTCAAGTTCGCGGTGCAGGCCGCCGAGCTCGTAGGGATACCGCTGTACGTTATAGGCCTGTTCGTGCTGGCCGTGGGCACCTCGCTGCCGGAGTTGGTCTTTGCCATCCGCTGCTCCCTGGCGCGGGAACCCCTCTTGGCGCTGGGCGACATCACCGGCGCCGTCGTACTCAACGCTACCTTCATCATGGGCCTTTGTGCCCTCATCGCCCCCGTCCAGCTGGAGGCCTTCTCTCACTATCTGAGCTCAGCGGGAGTCTTGGTCTTCTTACTGGTCTACCTCGTGCTGGCCACGCACAGCGAGAAGCTAACCTCCCGCCTGCACGGTGCCGCCTTGCTCGCCGTCTACGCCGCCTTTGTCGCGTTGGAGGTCATGGGGTAGCCGGGAGGACTCATCTTGGACCTGCCCACCTCTCCCCAGATAGACGTCACCTTTTCGCCGGCCTGGTGGCACGCTCACTATGGACTGGACCTCGGCGAGGCCGCCTGGACCGACCCGATCGCACGAACGGAGCTGGACCGAGAGCGCCGCCGCCTGCTCTGGGAGCGCTTCGGTGAGGTGGGGCTGGGGGAGGAGAATCCCAAGCCTCGCCCCAACGTGCAGGACGCCTACGGCCACCGTTTCATGGCCGCCGTATGGGGCTGCGAGATCGTCTACCTGCCGGACCAGGCTCCCGCCGCGCGGGTGCTCCCCGACGCCGCCGAACGGGTGCGCGACCTGGGGGTGCCAGACCTGGAGAATAACCCCGTTGTCCGTAAGGCCTTTGCCGACGCGCAAGTGCTGGAACAGCGTTACGGGAGCTGTGAGGGCGGCGTCAACGGGGGGCCACTCAATCACGCCGTCTCGGTCTATGGCGGGGAGATTCTCTCGCTGTGCCTTACGGACCCGGACCTGGCCCGCCGCAAGCTGCTGAGCATGGCCCGGACGCTGTTCTCGGTCTTCATCAACATGAGCCTGCCGATCAATCACCAGGAGTTCCGCATGCCCTGGCCGGCAGGCGGAATCGGCAACTGTCCGGTGTGCATGGTTTCGCCGCAGACGTACGCCCAGGTCGTCCGGCCGGCGGACGCCTGGTTGCGGGAGCACTACGCGGACTGGCATGTCCACCACTGCGGCGTCTTCACGCCGTACGCCGAGGAATACCAGCCGCTGCGCCCCACTACGCTGGATATGGGCTGGGGTACCGACTGGCGAGCGGCGCGGCGAGCCTATCCCACCACCCCTCTGTCGCTGGAGATCCAGGACGGGGCCATCCTGGGCAAGACCCCGGCGGAACTAGACCACATGGTCGCGGAAATGGTGGAGGCGGCTGGTCCGCCCGAGCTGATCTACCGGGTCTGGGTCGCCGAAGCAGCGCCGGAGACGCCCGACGAGACTGTCCGCGCCCTGATGACCGCGGGGGCACGCCTGAATTGGGCAGGCAAGGAGCGGGAATGACTGCAAGAGCGCTGCTCCTGGCGCTGGCGCTGGCGCTGGGAGCCTTGGCCGGCTGTCGGTCGCAGGTGACGGTTGCGCCGCCGCTGCTGCCTCCGCCAGCGCCCCCGGCCGCCGTGACCGGGCCTGCGGTTCCCGAGGCCTCTCCGACGGCGGCCCCGCTGGACCCCACCTCCCTGCCCCTGGTGATCAAGCGCGGAAACCCGGCGGTCAAGGCGGTGGCGCTGACCATTGACGACGGGCCGCACCCGACCTTCACGCCCAGGATTCTAGAGATACTCCATACGGCCGGCGTCCAGGCCACTTTCTTCGTTGTCGGCCGGCTGGCGGCGGCTCACCCGGAGTTGGTCCGCGCCGAGCGCGAGGCCGGGCATCAGGTGGAGAACCACACCTACGACCACCAGGAACTGACGAGGCTTTCCGCAGAGAACGCCCGCAGGCAACTGGTGCGCGGCGGGCAAGCGGTGGAGGCGGTTCTGGGACAGCCGCCCCAGTTCTTCCGCCCGCCGTGCGGCAAGTACGACGAGAAGATCACCCGCCTGGCCCGGGACCTGGGCCTGACCACGGTGATGTGGACGATCCACTCCGGCGACGTGGGACAGGGCAACGCGCAGATCGTCTACCACAACGTCGTGGACCACGTCACTAACGGAGCCATCATTCTCATGCACGACGGAGCCCCGGCCACACTCACCGCGATGCCCAACGCTATCAGTACGCTCCAACAACGCGGATATGCGTTCCAGACGATCGAGAAGATGGCGCAGGGGCTGAGTGGGTAGGCAGCCTCCACACCGAGCAGCGCCACCAGGGAGGAATCAGGATGCCTCACCATGTCTCCGCCACCGGCGGCCGGAGGGCGGGAATAGTGGATACCTCGCGCAGTCCCTTCGCGCGCCTGCGCTCGATTCCGCCGGCAGCCGTCACCCTGCACTCCGGCTTCTGGCGCCCACGCCTGCAGGCCAACGTCGCCGCCGGCCTGCCCACCTTCTACCACGCTATGGAGGAGCACGGCGTGGTGGACAACTTCCGGCGGCTTTCTGGCCGCAAGCCGGGGGACTACCGCCCGGCCGGCTACGCGAGCGAATCGGACTTGTACAAGTGGCTGGAGGCCGTAGGCTACGTGCTACAGACAGGCGCGGCGCTGGAACTGTGGCAGACCGCTGAAGCGGTGATCGAGGATATAGCCGCCGCCCAGGGCAAGGACGGCTATGTCTACGCCGGTACCGCGGTGGGTGGCGACCCCGGCTACCTGCGGTTCAGCAGGCTGGAAAACTCCCATGAGCTCTACTGCGCCGGGCACCTCATGCAGGCCGGAGTCGCCTACTGGCGAGCGACGGGCAATGAGGTACTTCTCGATGTGGCCTGCCGGTTTGCCGACTACCTCTGCGAGGCTTTCGGCCCCGGCCGGCTGGAGACGACGGACGGCCATCCCGAGGTTGAACTGGCGTTGGTCGAGCTCTACCGCGCCACCGGAGAGCGCCGTTACCTGGACTTGGCCGGCTTCTTCCTCAGTAGGCCGCAATCGTTGGAGAACCTGCCCCCGATCGCGGAGCGCCCAGCCCTGGTCGGGCACGCGGTCCGCTCCGGCTATCTCTGCTGCGGCGGCGCGGACTGGTACCTCGAAACCGGCGACCGGGCCATGCTGGACAACCTGCGCGGCCTCTGGCAAGACCTGGTAGGGGGGAAGATCTACCTCACGGGCGGAGTTGGCGCCCGCTTTGCCGGAGAGGCTTTCGGCGAGCCGTACGAGCTGCCCAACGCCCGGGCTTACGCGGAGACCTGTGCCGCCATTGCCCACGCCATGTGGGCCTGGCGCATGTTGCTGGCCACCGGCGCAGCGCAGTATGCCGACTGCCTAGAGACCATCTTGTACAATGGCTTCCTCTCTGGGGTCTCGCTGAGCGGGAGCGAATACTTCTACATGAACCCCCTGGCCAGCAGCGGCGGCTACGCGCGGCAGCCCTGGTTCGGCTGCAACTGCTGTCCGCCCAATATCCACCGCACGCTGGCCTCCCTGCCCGGCTACTTCTTTACCACCAGCGATGAGGGCGTATGGGTGCACCTGTACGATGCCTGCGAGGCGCTGGTGACACTCCCTGATCACACCACCGTGCGGCTGGAACTGCGCACTCGGTACCCCTGGGAGGGCACGGTGGAGGTCGTGGTCACGCCCGCTGCGGAAGCCGAGTTCACGGTGTTCCTCCGCATTCCCGCCTGGGCCGAAGCAGCGCAAGTGTCCCTGCCAGGGCGAGAGGCTATCGGCGAGTCGCCACCGCCCGGAAACTATCTCCCTCTCCGCCGGCGGTGGAAGCCGGGGGACACCGTGCGCCTGGAGCTCCCCCTCCCAGTGCGTTTCGTGGAAAGCCATCCCCGTGTCGCCGAGAACCGCTGTGCCGCGGCGGTCATGCGCGGGCCGCTAGTCTACTGCTTCGAGGGCGCGGATAACCTGACGGCCCTGGTGCCTGATCTCACCATAGCGCCGGGAGAGGCCGACCCGAGTGGCGGCTTCTGTGCCGAGTGGCAACCACTGCTACTGGGAGGAGTGACGATCGTGCGCGGACCCGGGCAGGCGGTCTGTGCCCCGTGCGCCGCCCTCGAGCATGCACCACTCTATCGACCCTGGCGCGCCGGGCCTTACCCCGCCCGTTACGAACTAACCCTCACAGGTGTCCCCTACTATGCCTGGGGCAACCGCGGGGCCAACACCATGGCGGTCTGGGTGCCTGTAGCCGCTGGCGCTCCGGGGGCGGACGCCGCCTGCACCCTCGCAGAGCACCAAGAGGAAGAGCATGACCACTGAATCCTTGCCCTACCGAGTAGCCCCCGCTTGCGACCCCGCGCCGCCCGGCAGCCGCTTCGCGCTGCGCGGGGTAGTCGGCGACTGGCTGGAGACGGTAGTGGAGAACTGGCTGCTGCCTTTTCCTCGCGCCAACCCGGCTCTGACCCAGATGTTCCGAGACCGGGACCGGCGCCCAACCCGCAAACTGATGCCCTGGTCGGGGGAGTTCGCCGGCAAGTACCTGTTAGGGGCGCTCCATATCTGGGAGCTCACGCGAGACGAGCGACTGTTGGCTACCACTGAGGCGCTGGTCGCAGAACTGCTGTCCGCGCAAGGCGCCGACGGCTATCTCGGTCCCTTCCCTGCCGCCACCCGCCTCACCGGCAAGAACTGGGACCTGTGGGGACACTACCACGTGATGTCCGCGCTACTGCGCCATCACGCGCTAACCGGCGAGCCGCGTTCTTTGGAGGGAGCGGCGCGCGCCGCCGACCTGCTCTGCGCTACTTTCGGCCCCGGCCGAGCGCGAATCCTACACGAGCAGCAGATGAACATGGGCCTGACCCACGGCCTGGCTCTGCTCTGTCGCTACCTGCCCAAGACGCGCTATCTGGAGACCGCCTGCTGGATCGCTGCCGACTCCGAGGCTCCCGGCGGCGTGGGATTCATCCGTGCTGCGCGGCAGGGAAAGGAGTTCTGGGAGTTTGACCAGTCGGCCAATCGTTGGGAGATACTGCACTTCGCCCAGGGCCTGGCGGAACTCTATTGGCTGACAGGCGAGGAAGATTACCGCAACGCTTTCGTTCGCGTTTGGGACAGCATCCGCCGCCTAGACCGGCACAACACCGGCGGCTTCTCCACCGGGGAACGGGCGGTGGGCACACCCTACCTTCTCCCTGGTGCGGACCAGCCGAACCTCCCTTCCATCTGGCAGCACTGCATCGAGACCTGCTGCACAGTAGCCTGGAATGCGCTGTGTGTGGACATGTTGCGCATGACCGGCGACCCTACCGTGGCGGACGAGATTGAACTGACGTTCTACAACTCCGCCCAGGGCTCCATGCACCCCTCGGGCCGCTGGTGGACCTACAACACACCGATGCGCGGCTGGCGACTGTCCTCAGCGGACCAGATTCAGTTCCAGGCCCACCCGGGCGGGCCGGAGCTCAACTGCTGCAACGCCAACGCTCCGCGCCCCTTGGGGATGATCCGCGACTGGGCGCTGATGGTGAATTCCGAGGGTCTCTTGCTCAACCACTACGGACCGGGCATGATCACCACACCCCTGCCGGGAGACGGAGAGGTCAGGCTTGAGCAAGAGACCGAGTACCCTCTCGAGGCAACCGTACTGCTCCGCGTCAGGCCTGACCGGCCTCGTGAGTTGGTCCTGCGGCTGCGAATACCCTCGTGGTCGCGCCGGACGCGGGTAACCGTAAACGGTGAGCCGGTTCCCGCGGAAGCAGGGACGTACCTGGCCCTACACCGCCGCTGGCAGCCCGGCGACCTGGTGGAGCTAGGTCTAGACTTCTCGCCACGCTACTGGACAGGACGGGAGGACTGCGCCGGGAAGATCGCTATCTACCGCGGACCACTGCTGCTCGCCTGGGACCAGCGGTTCAATGACTGCGAAGAGGACGAGCTACCTGCACTGGACGCCTCCGACCTGGCGCTGCGGCGACTAGGCTATCAGGGGCCGGGCCCCGACCCCCTGCTACTGGCCGAGACCTGCGACGGGCAGGGACACGCGGTTATCCTGTGCGACTTTGCCGGTGCTGGGGCCGCCGGCAACCCCTACACTTCCTGGCTGCCGGCTGATCACGCAGACCCCGACTGCGCCGGACCATTCGTTCGGCCGCACTAGCCAGTGTCCTTATGAGACGACTTCTGGGAATACTGCTATGGAGGAACCGCATATGGCCAAGATTCTTGTGACTTACTACAGCCGCACAGGGAACACCGCCCAGATGGCGGACCTGGTGTCCCGGGCCGCCGCCGCCGTCGACGGCACCGAAGTGACCAGCCGGCCGGTGGAAGAGGTCACTCCGGACGAACTGCTCGGTTACGACGCGCTCATCCTCGGCTCGCCCGTCTACTACGGGGGACCGGCCGCCGAAGTCAAAGCCCTGCTGGACGCCAGCGTCAAGCATCACGGGAAGCTGGAGGGCAAAGTCGGCGGGGCTTTTGCCACCTGCGGCGTTTTCGGCGGCGGGGTGGAAACCACCGTCATGGACCTGCTCCGCGCCCTGCTCATCCACGGCATGATCGTCAAAGGCGAGACCCGCGGCGCGCACTACGGAGCGGTCGCAGTGGGGGCCCCCGATGAGCAGGCCGCCCAGTCTTGCGGGCGGCTGGGACGAAGCGTCGCGAGCCTGGCGAAGGCGCTATTCGGGTAAGGACCGCCTCTGCCTCACAGGTTCAGGCGCCAGAGGCTGTAGTTGAGCACGCTGGCGAAGCTCACCCACGCCAAGTAGGGAAGCAGGAGGACACCAGCCCAGGCACTTACTCTCCAGAAGGCCACTAACGTCGCCAGAATCGCCAGCCACAGGGCTACGATCACTACAAAGGCGTCACCGGGGCTGTGCAGGCCGAAGAACACCGCCGACCAGCTCCCGTTCAGCCCCAACTGCGCCAGAAAGAGCACCAGCGCAGGGGCCACCCGGACCTGCCCAGTCCGCCGCATCACCAGCCACGCGGCGACCGCCATCAGAATATACAGCACCGTCCACACCGGGCCGAACACAGCGCCGGGCGGGGTGAAGGTGGGCTTGTTTAGTTGCTCATACCAAGTCGGCACCGACGGCCGCGTCAGCAGTGACCCGTAAAGAGAAACCGCAGCAACGATCACCAGCCACAGCACCAGTCCCGCAACAGAGCGCAGTGTCTTCATCCGTCACGCCTCCTTGCCCGGGTCGGGGAGCCCACCCCCTCGCCTCAGGCTCCCTTCCGGCCGGCACTCAATACTCAGCGTTCACGTACACGGTCGCGCCGATTTCCAGCGCCTCGATCTCCACTGGCGAGGGCGTCCCCCCTCCGGCTCCAGGGGCCCCCATCGCCCGTGCCGCCATGTTCATCGGCATCGGGCCTGGAACCTCGGGGCGGAGCATACTCACGTAGGTGTACCGAGCAATCTTCACGCCCAGCCCCTTGGCCATCGCTTCCGCGTTCAGCACAGCCTCGCGGGTAGCCTTCTCCAACGCCTCCCGCCGGGCCACCTCATCGTTCTCCTTGGAGAACCACGGCCCGGCCAGCGCATTCGCCCCGCTGAGCAGCGCCGCGTCAATCACTTTGGAGACCGCCACCTTCAGGGCTTCGGGATCGTTGCTCTTGATGGTCACCGTCACGGTATTGCTCACCCGGTAGCCGACTATCTTGCGGGCAGTGTCGCCGCCGTAGTCGCCTTGCCGCAGGGGCTCATAGAGCGGCATGACTTGTACTGACGCTGTCTTCGTCGTGAGCCGCTCAAGCTTGAGATCGCGGATGGCCTTCAGCACGCTCTCGGTGCCGGCCGCCGCTAGTTCTCGCGCTTTTGGCAGTTCCTTGTCCTGGGCCAGCACGGTGAACTGCAGGCCCGCCTGGTCGGGCATGACGTAGACGGTAGCGTCCCCCTGGGCCCGGATCTCCCCGAGCCTAACCTCGGCGGCTTGGCCCCCGACAGCCAGGGCCAATGCCGCTACCAGCAACGGCCAGTGGAACACTCTCATCGCGACTCCTCCTTTGCCGACAGTCAGTTCCCAACCGACGCCCTCGCCCTGAGAAAGAAGCCGCGAGTGCGTCTGGTCTCGAGGTTCAGCCCTGCCTCGCGCCTACTATGACGGTCAGGCCGGCCCAAAGGTGCGCTTCATCAGGCCAAGAGGCAACGCAGCCAACTCTACTCTTCCAGCCACATGGCCACGGCCAGGATCAGACTCTCGGCGGCTCGAGGTGAGGCCTGCATGGAAGCCGCCCCGCCCTGCAGTAGGCGCTCCACCGCTTGCCGGTAGCGAGTCTCCCCCGTCTCCTGCGCCAGCCGCAGGAGCAACCAGGCGGCCACTGCGTTGCCGGAAGGGGTGCTGTCGTCATAGGGCCGCATGGTCCGCAGCAGGAGCGGCTCCCCGTCGTCGGGGGTGAAGTACAGCCCGCCGGTCTCCACGTCCGGAAAGTGCGTCAGTATGGCCTCTGCCAGCGCCCGCGCCTCTTGCAGCCACCGGCCCTCCCCGGTGGCCTCGTACAGGTCGAACAGACCTTCAGCCAGGCAGGCGTAGTCGTCCAGAAAGCCGCCGACTCGCGCCTGACCCCCTCGCCAGGTGTGATAGAGACGCTTCTCGGCCGCATGCACTCGGGCAGGGGGGTAAGGCTCCGCATGCTCTTCACCCGCTTCCCGCCTCTCGCGTCTCGCGTCCGGGGTGGGAGGCTGGGGCGGAGACGTGAGATTTCCTAGCACAAACATCGCCGCCCGCTCTGCAACCTGTGTGTAGCGCGGCTCGTTCAAAACCCGCCCCGCATAGGCCAGGGCCCCGATCATCAGGCCGTTCCCTGCCGCCTGCACCTTATCATCCCGTGCCGGAGCAACGCGCTTCTCTCGCTCGATCCTCAGCCGCTGCCGGGACTCGGTCAGACGGCGGCGCAGCTCCGCTTCCGCCAAACGCTCGCGAAGTGCCAAGGTGCGCCAATCGCTGTTCAAGTGCAGGACATTCGCTCCGGTGCGCTCGCCCGAATACTCGTCGCGGTAGTTCCCCTGGGGCTGAACGTCGTAGGCGTGGCAGAACAGCCGGCCTTCTTCCTGCCCAAGTACTTGCAGTATTTCTCGTTGCTCCCAGACGTAGAACTTCCCCTCCTCGCCCTCGCTCTCGGCGTCCAAGGCCGACGCAAAGCCTCCGCCCTCCACGAGCATCTCGCGCAACGCCCAGTCGGCGGTCTCCTGAGCCACCTCCCGGTAGTCCGCCCGGTCGGTGAGTAAGTGGGCGTGGGTGTAGGCGCGCAGCAGTTGCGCGTTGTCGTACAGCGTCTTCTCGAAATGGGGCACGATCCAGTGCGTACCCAGGCAGTAGCGGTGAAAACCCCCGCCCAGGTGATCACGCAGCCCTCCCAGGCACATGGCGTCCAGGGTCTGGGTAATCATGCGCCCCTGCTCGGGGTCGCCGCTGCGCGCATACTCATAAAGCAGCAGCCTCAGGCTGGCGTGCGGAGGGAACTTGGGGGCCTGGCCAAAGCCGCCGTGCTTGTCGTCGAAGTCCCCGGCCAAGTGCTTCAGGGCACGATCCACCAAGCGCCGGTCCAAAGCCACCGCCTGCTCCGCCGGCCGGGGCCGCAAGACCTCCCACAAGGCCGATGTGACTTTGTGCGCCTGTGCTTCCACCTCCTCGCGACGTCCGGCCCACATCTCGGCCAGCACCCGCAGAAGAGTCTTGAAGCCGGGACGGCCCTGGGTGTCGTCCGGCGGCAGGTACGTTACTGTATACCACGGCTCCAGCGCCGGCGTCAGCCACACGTTGTTGGGCCAGCCCCCGCCACCGGTAAGCAGGTGGGAGGCGTGCATGTAGATCTCGTCCAGGTCCGGGCGCTCCTCCCGGTCCACCTTGATCGCCACGAAACTGCTGTTGAGCAACCGCGCAACCTCTTCGTTTTCAAAAGACTCACGCGCCATCACGTGACACCAGTGGCAGGAGGCGTAGCCCAGCGAGAGCAGGATGGGCTTGTCCTCCTCCCGGGCGCGCTGCAAGGCCTCCGAACCCCAGGGGTACCAGTTTACCGGATTGTCGGCATGCAGCAGCAGGTAGGGACTACTCTCGAAGATGAGGCGGTTGTAGTTAGGCCCCCCATCGGGGGGAAGGGCGGCGATCTCCTCGGCGGGCGGGAGCAGGTGTGCCATAGCGACAGACTCCTGAGGCGTGAGCTAAGTGGGGCTGCGAGGATTCTGACGTCGGAGTGCGGAGCCGAGGTTCACGTCGGTGTTGCAGGGAACGCCGCGCCTGCTCTCCCGCCGCATCGCAGGTGAACTACTTCGGCGGGCAAGCGCTGCTCCAGCCTGTACGACGGCTCCTTAGTCCATCGCTCGCCGCCGGCAGGACTTGTCCATACGACCTGACTTCCGGGTCTGCCGGCGGTCTGTCGACTAGACTCGAGGCGGCGAGCCTGCCGAGGCTGACGTCGGTGCCACCGGGCGGTGGCTCCCTGTCTAAGACGCCGTCTCGAGCTCCGCTTTCAGCCGGTCGCGAATGGCGGCAGCCGCCTGCTCCAGATCGGCGACAGGCACCAGCTGGAAGCCCGCCGGGGCCTGGTAGCGGAACGCGGCAGGCGGCAGGGAGGCGCCCAATGCTGTGCCTTCGTAGACAATCAGTCGCCCCAGATGCTCCGTTTCCAGGGCAGCCTGGCGCAGCAAGCGCGTGTTGCGGTCGATCCAGAGCACGCACGTGCCCTCGCGGCCGCCTTGCTTGAGGGAAACTCGCCAGCAGTGGGGGGGGCCAGCCAACCGGCTGAGCCAGATCTCGGATGAATCTACCCCAAAACGGGCGCGGGTCACCGACCGCGGGGAGACCGCTCCCGTCACGAGCGCTAGCGGATCGGCCAGGCCGCCGGCGCCGGCTGCGGGCGGTCCCACTGGCGCCGGCCAGGCGCGGGGCAAAGCCGTCGGCGTCGCGCAGTAGTAGACCAGGTTGAACCGATCCACCTGCACATAGGCGAAACGTCCGTCCATCACCAGGTGGGCCGCACTCGCTCCGGACCCGGCGTGGCAGTAGTAGAGGTTCGGTTCCTGGTAGCCCAGGGTGAACCGACTGACGCGCCCGTACCGCACCGGGACCTCGCCGCTCGCCGCGAGTCCCAGGTCTTCGCGGAGGGAACCGGCGAGCTGCAGGCTGCGGGCCCGCGCGTACTTGACTGCCATCCGGCTGATGACCAGTCGGGGACCGAAATAGACCCACCCACCCCAGAACACCGGGAAGAGCACCAAGACCACAACCAAGGCCACCAGCGCTCGGCGCCTCCACCTCGCAGCCGTCAGGGGCCGCCACGGCTTCAGTCGGCGGTCGGCCGCCAGCTCCGTGGTGGGCATTCCCCACCCTTCCTGCTGCTCTGCCCCGGTTTTCACCTGTTCGGCCGACATGGGCTATTGCGTACCTACCGCGGTTAGGTATATGGCAAACTCCCGCTCGCCGTCCACTCCCAGGAGCCGGTTCACCTCGTCGTCGAAGAAGGCCCCGATGTTCACGCTGCCCAGCCCCAAGGCTGTCGCGGCCAGTTGCGCTTGCCCCCCCAAATGCCCGGCATCCAGGAAGATGTAGCGGTAGGCGCGGTCGGCGTACTTCCAGGCGGCGCGCTGGATCACTGCCGTCCAGGCCAGCACGACCCCCGCCTCGGCACAGGCGCTCTGCCCCAGACAGGCCAGGGCCAACGGATGGGCAAATTCTCCCTCCTCCAGCACCTCCAGCGCATGGGCCCGGACGTCATAGTGCGCCACGGCCGGCCGGCAGTCGGCCACGTTGAGCAGGAAGACGTAGGTCTCATCCGGGTACAGGGCCCCTGCCGAGGCGGCCGCCCTGACCTCGACGCCTCCCAGACTGCCCGTCAGCCCCTGCACCGCCCAGAGCACCTGCGAGACCTCCTCCAGCGACATCGGCCGCCGCGAGAACTCCCGAACCGACCGGCGCCGGTTGATGGTCTCCCACAGTCCGGCCCCGCCCCTAACCTCCGGCGGGGGCAACTCCAGACGCCGCACGGCGTGCGGGTAGGAGCGGTAGGACTCCGGTTGATGGTAGTCCGCCGGCGCCTGCAACTCCTTGCTTCGGGAATACGCGGTTTCCTCCAGAAAAGCCCTCCCTACGCTGGGGCTGCGAGACATCCCCAACCACCTCCTTGGCCCGGGTAGGGGCAACCATGCTCAACCAAACCAGATGCTCCAGCGCCGGAAGATCCCCCCCAGGGTGGCCGACAACGATCCCCAGATCGCCCCGGCGGTGATGAAATGCCCCAGGGCGAACCCCAGGAAGGCCGGCATGCTCTTCAGATAGGCCTGCCCGCCTCCGTAGTGCAGGATGACGGTTTTGATCAGCCACACGATCAGGAAGGGCCCCCAGACCAGGCTGCCGTAGGAGCAGGCGACCGCGTAGCCGATCGGATTGAGCGGAAAGCCCATGAAGCGCCAGCGCACCAGGCTCAGCACCCCGGCCAGGCCCGCGCCGAAGAGCGCCGCTCCGATATTGCGGGGATTGGGCGCCTGCGGACTGGAAACGGCGTTGATCACGCCCATGTACGCGGCCCGCGATTCCCGATCGCCCCAGATGCCTCCCTCCTGCAGGCCGATGGCCCCCCGCTGGTAGTAAGGCTGCAGGTGGAAGATGAACGCCACCACCGTCCCGTAGGCGAGGGCCAGCAGCAAAGCCGTGGTCATCTGCGACCACCTGACCCGCGTCTTGCGTCCCAAGGCCAGCCCCTCGATCGAGTTAGCCCCCTGCCCCAGGAAGAAACCGCGGGAGAGGAAGGTGAACAGCGCGAAGACCGTAGGCGAGAGCAGCGTCGGCGAGTAGCCGGTGATCGGCGCCGTGCCTAGAAAATCGTAGATTACCCCCTGCGGCTTCATGAAGGGAAACGACCAGACCAGCGGCACCCCGGTCTCCGCCCGCGCCCGAGCGTAAACAATCCCGACGAGGAGGATGGAGATGAGATACACCACGGCCAGCCACGCATCCATGCCGGCCGCGGTCCAGAACATCAGCACCCCGGCTGCGCCTAGCCCCAACGCCAGCAAGCCCCAGCGGTGCGGCGACTCCTTGTGTTGGCGACCAAACCACCCCTGCCAGGCCTGCGCCAGCACCTGCCGATCCTTCCACAACAAGATCAGGCCCAACATGAAGTATACCCCGATCCCCTGCTCGCGGACGAAGGGGATCCCCTCCACGCGCATCCCCAGCGCCGATAGCCAGATAGCCTCAATCTGGTGCAGCACCCAGGAAAACCAGATGGAGAAGGAGACCTCGGTAGAGACGAGATAGCCCAGCCCGATCAGTTCCGGCCGAATGTGGATGCTGACGGGCACCACCGCCGCCCAAGGATACTCGAAGGTCCGCTGGCCCAGGGTGAAGTACAAGGTCCCCGTCCGTCCTCCGCCCCACACGGCGTTGCTGGCCTTGTAGAGGTTCAGCGCCGCCGCCGCCGCAAAGCCAATCCACATCGCCCTGTTCTTGAAGAACGACCCCGCCTGGCCTTTGCCCATCATCTCCAGGGGCAGTTGCACCAGCGGGAAGGCCAGCCGCTCGTGGTCTATCCAGCGGTCGGCCATCAGCATCATGGCCCCCAGCAGCGCCCCGCCCAGCAGCGTAAAGAACCCGGCCCAGGCCAGGATGGGGATCCACCAGGCGTGCCAGGGCACTAGGCCGCTGGGCGCCCCCTCGTAGAGCGCCTTGTAATAGAGCGGGTTTTTCGGCGCCAGCCAGGCGGGGAGGTTGGATACAATCGGCTCCATAGGGAACTCGCCGCTGGAGTAGTAGTGCCCCGCCGACAGCAACGAGATCAGGAACCGCACGATGGCGCACCCGAACATGGTGGTGGCCACCGTGGTGAAAACATAGATGATCGCGATCTCCCCGCTGCTTAGCCCCCGCAGCCGGGGAATACGGCGCAGCAGCGGGTTCAGCAACACCAGTACCAGCAACACGACCACGGCAGGGATGGGGGGAACAGCCTCTGTAACCTGGCAGGCGAGGATGATGATCTCCGACTGGCGAATCCAGTACGCCACCAGCCAGGTCAGCGTGAGGGCGATGACCAGCGCCAGCAGGAATCGGACGTAGACCTGCTCGGGCGACCGGCGGACCTGCGGGCCCGGTCGAGGTTGTGCTTCCAGCGTCGCCACAGTCGCGGCCCTCCACAGCGTGGGTAGATCCGGGGAAGCAGACGTCTGCTGCAGGCGCCTGCCTATTCAACGCGGGCCCGCGGGGCTCCTTCCTAGCCTCGCTTCAGAAAACGGGTCGTCGAGGGTCACGCGGTGGGGCCTACGCTTATGCCAAACCCGTGGCCCACAGGCGCTTGGCTTGCTCTAGCCTCGCCCGTAGCGGTCCTCGAGGCGGGTCAGGTCGTCCTCGTCAAACTCCCCCAGGGAGATCTCCAGAACTCGCGCCGCGCGGGGGCCTGCCGTGAGCCGATGGGCGGCACGGCGGGGGATGAAGAACTCCTGGCCCGCGGCTGCCGACGCGTGCACGACTTCTCCCACCTGAACCACCGGGTCCCCCTCAATGACCACCCACAACTCGTCCCGGTGCTCGTGCATCTGCAGACTCAGCGCCTGCTCGGGGGCTATGGTGAGGATCTTGACGGTGCAGGTCTGATTCAGCGTGTAGCGGTCGAAGCCACCCCAGGGCTTATCCACATGCTCGCGTACCCGCTTCAGCGATTCCCAGGCTTCGTTCATCGTACTTCGACCTCGCCCTGCGGACCGCTGCTACGCGAGGATGCCCGGCTCCTGCAATATCTCCCCCAGTCGCTGCAGGAACCGGGCCACTACTACCCCATCCACGGCCCGGTGGTCGCAGGAGAGGGTCAGGTGGACCTGGGGCCGAATCCGCGCCTGGCCCTGATAGGGCACCACCATATCCCGCACCCGCCCCACGGCCAGGATACCAACCTCGGGAGGGTTGATGATCGCAGCGAACTGATCCACGGCATAGCCGCCGAGGTTGGTGAGCGTGAAGCTCCGGTCCCGGAAGGCCGCCGCGGGGAAGGAACCGCTACGAGCGCGTTCCGCCAGGTCCTGCAGCGCGCGACCAGTCTCCAGCAATCCCAGTTGGTCAGCGCCGCGCAGCACCGGCACCAGCAGGCCCTCTCGCGCCGCAATCGCCACCCCCAGGTTCACCTCGGGCAGCCGCTGCACGCCTTGCTCGCTACACCAAGCGTTCAGCTCCGGCACCTCGGCCAGGGTCAGCGCCGTGGCTTTGGCCAGCAGCGCGGTGTAGGTGAGCCGCACGCCCTGCTCGGCGTAGCGCGGCTTGAGCTCGGCCAGCAACGCGGCTGCCGCGGTCATGTCTACCTGGGAGGTGACATAGAAATGGGGAATCTCCCGCTTGCTCTCCTGCTCAGGTTGGCCGCCACGGCCTTCCGCATACCCGAGAAAGCAACGACCGGGGCCGGTCCGGCCTGCGCAGGACTGGCGGCAGCAGCTCGGCGGACATCCTCCTCGACGATGCGACCCTCCGGTCCGCTGCCGGAAACCGCACCCAGGTCCACGCCCAACTCCTCGGCCAGTCGCCTCGCGCGTGGCGAAACGGCCAACCGGCCCGCCATCTTGGCCGCAACCGGCGTCGGGGCGGCCGCAGCCGCCGGTTCCGCGGCGGCAACCTGCGGCACAGCGGCAGCGGATGGCTGATAGCTGCCTGCATCATCCCCTGCCTCCCCAATCAGCGCCAACGGTGCCAGCACCGCGCAGGTGTCCCCCTCCTCCGCCAGAATCCTCAGCACCAGACCGGAGGCAGGCGACTCGATCTCCATAATCGCTTTGTCCGTCTCTACTTCCACCAGCGGCTCGTCGGCCTCCACTGCCTCGCCCTCGCGCTTGAGCCAGTTGACGACGGTGCCCTCTTCCATGGTGCTGGTCAGTTGGGGAAGAAAGACTTCGGTGATCATGGTCGTCCTAGCCTACCAGCGTCCGGGCGGCGGCCGCGATATCTTCCGGCTGGGGCAGCGTGGCTTTCTCCAGCCCCGGCGCGCAGGGAATCGGGTGATCCGCCGCCGCCACCCGCTCCGGCGGGGCATCCAGATAGTCAAAGCAGTGCTTGGTCACTCGCGCCACCAACTCCGCCCCCACTCCGGCCGTCAGGTGCCCCTCTTCCACCGCCAGAAACCGCCCGGTCTTCTGCACCGAGGTCAACAGCGTCTCTTCGTCCAGCGGCGTGAGCGTACGCAGGTCCACAATCTCCGCCCCGATGCCCTCCGCGCTCAAGACCTCAGCCGCCTGCAGCGCATACTGCACCATCCGCGAGTAGGTCGCGATGGTCAGCGCCGTCCCCTCGCGCACCACCTGCGCCTGGCCCAGCGGCACCAGGTACTCCCCCTCCGGAACCTCGCCCTTCTCGTTGTACAGCAGCTTATGCTCGATGAACAGGACGGGATTGTCGTCGCGGATGGCGGACTTGAGCAGACCCTTGGCGTCGGCCGGAGTGGCGGGCATGACCACCTTTAGCCCCGGCGTGTGCATGAACCAGGCCTCCAGGCTCTGGGAGTGCTGCGCGGCGTAGCTCTTACCACCTCCGCCCTGGGTGCGGATAACCAGGGGCACCTGCACCTGTCCGCCCAGCATATAGCGGACCTTGGCGACCTGGTTGACGATCTGGTCCATGCACACGCCCACGAAGTCAATGAACATGATCTCGGCGACGGGCCGCAGCCCGGTCAACGCCGCGCCCAGGGCGCCGCCCACGATTGCCGACTCGGAGATGGGCATGTCCTGCACCCGCCGTTCGCCGAAGCGCTCGTGCAGCCCCTTGGTGACGGCCATGGCCCCGCCAAACACCCCCACATCCTCCCCCAGCAGGAAGACCCGCTCGTCCCGCGCCAACTCCTCGGCCAGCGCGGCGTTAATCGCCTCGCGATAGGTCATGACGGCCAAGATCGTTCACCTCGGAAGTTCACACAAAGACATACTCCCCGGCCCGGGCCGGATCGGGGTCCGGACTGGACAGGGCATATTCCACCGCCGCCTGCGCCTCGGCGGCGGCCTGGGCGCTCAATTCCTCCCGCTCCGCCTCGCTCAGCACCCCGCGCTCGATGAGCAGATCGCCGTAGCACTGGATAGCGTCCGAGCAGCGCCACTGCGCCTCCTCTTCCCGCGTCCGGTAGGGCCGATGGTCACTGGCCCCGTGGCCGTAGTAGCGGTAGGTCTTGGCCTCGATCAGCGAGGGGCCGTCCCCGGCTCGCGCCCGCGCCAGCGCCTCCCGGGTCGCCGCGTAGACCTCTTCCACCGCCATGCCGTTGACCGTGACGCCGGGAATGCCATAGCCCTGGGCGCGATCCGCCACGTTCGGCGTGGCCCCGGCGCGGGTATAGTGGGTGGACAGCGCGTAGAGGTTGTTCTCGCAGACAAACACCACCGGCAGCCGGCGAGCGGCGGCCAGATTCACCGACTCATGGAAGGTCCCCTGGTTGCTGGCCCCGTCCCCGAAGAAGGCTACCGCAACCTGATCCGTGCCTCGGTAGCGGATGGACAGCCCCGCGCCCACCGCAAGGGGCAACCCTCCGCCCACGATCCCGTTGGCCCCCAGACAGCCCACCTCCGGGCTGGCGATGTGCATGGTCCCGCCCCGGCCGTGGCAGTAGCCGGTCTCCTTGGTACACAACTCCGCCATCATTCGCTTGGGGTCCATCCCCTTGAGTAGACAGTGTCCGTGCCCCCGGTGGGTGGTCACCATGTAGTCATCCGGCCGTAGTTGCAGACAGACCCCCGCCGACACCGCCTCCTGCCCCGCCGACAGATGCGGCGACATCCCCGGCAGCAGCTTGCGCTGGTACAGGTCATGCACGGCCTCCTCAAAGGCCCGCACCCGCATCATCCCCTCCAACAGGGCGCGCATAGTTCCCGGCGACAGCATGGGAGCAGCGGTATCAGTCATGACTCAGGCATTCCTCTGCACATACTTGCGCACAATCTCGGTACACAGGTGGGCGATGGTCATGTGCACGTCCTCCACCTGCAGGACGTTGTCCGAGGGCACGGTAAGGGTCAGGTCCGCGATCTCGCGGGCTTTGCCTCCGCCACTTCCGGCCAGGCACACCGTCCTGGCCCCCACCTGGCGCGCCACCTCGAAGGCTTTCAGCACGTTGGGCGAGTTCCCGCTAGCGCTGATGGCCAGCACCAGGTCGTCGGCCTCCACCCAGTTAGCCAGCGACGCGGCAAAGCAGGCCTCATAGCCCATGTCGTTGGCCCAGGCGGTCAGCGTCGCCCAGTTGTCATTCAGGCATAGCGTCCGAAATCCCTTCTCCTTGACCACGAAGGCCGTGCGGTCATCGGTCACAAACAGGTGCTTGCCCATATCGTTGACCATATGCGAGGCGGTAGCCCCGTGCCCGCCGTTGCCCATGGTAATGAGCTTCCCCCCGCGCTCGTAGGTCTCGATGATCATCTCCACCAGCGCCGCCAGCGGCTCCTGTGGCAGCCGCAGCAGCAGGTCGGCCTCCGTGGCCAAGTAGGTCCTTACTTCCCCGGCAATGTCAACAGATTGACAGCTCCCCATAGTGCTTCTCCCTACTCACCTGCGAACATGCCGAACGGCCTCCTCAGAACCCCCTCTCCCCAGCCGCGAGTCTCCGAGCAGCGCTGGAAGAAGAGGCACGGGAGAAGCCTTCTCTAGTCATCTGCAGACACCTCCCCGGCAATTCGCAACATCTCCGCCACCGCGTAGGCGATTCCCTGCGGGTGCCGAGTCAGGCCGGTCCCCGCCAGCGCCAGAACGTCGCAGCCGAAGGCGCACAGGTTCTCCGCCAGATTGTCCGGCTTGAGCCCCCCGGACAGCACTGGCGCCATTGGTCGGATGCCCGGCATCTCCTCGGTGAGTACCCCGGTCAGCGAGTCCAGTTCCTCCCGGCTGCCTCCTACCAGGTACCCGCCTATCACCCCGGTGCGGAAGTAATCCCCGCCCAGCAGCCGAGCGAACTTAGCTACCACCTCCGGCGCTACGCCTTGCCCCGGTTCCCGGCCCAAGGCCTCCTTGCCTCCGCAGTGTGCGTATATCGGCACCTCGAAGTTCCGCGCCAACACCTCCAGCGACTGAAAGCCCGCCGCAAAGAAGTTGACCATCAGGGCATTGGCTCCCGCCTCCAGGGCCGTCTCGGCGAAGCGCTCCAAGTTCTGCGGGCCGGTCGTGATATGCGGTGCGTACAGCACCCGCTGCCCCGTCTCGTCCTCGGCGCGCCGCAGGGCCGCCGTCACCTTCTGTACTCGCTCCCGCAGCGGGCAGTAGGCCGCGTTGAGCATCTTCTCGTCGTCCTTGATGAAGCGCACCCCGCCCGCCGCCATACGGTAGAGCAGATCGGCCACGTCGTCGGCCGTCAGCCCGCAGGTGGGCTTGACGATGGTACCTATGACCGGCGTGCCCCCCGGTAGATTCAGCAACCGCCGGGTGCCCTCCATCCCAAACTGCGGGCCGGGGAAATGGACCAGCGCGTGTTCCGGCAGGCGGAAGTCCACTAGCCGAGACTTGCGGTAGGCCAGCAGCGCATGAGTCCCTCCCCCCACCATGGACAGCCAGAGCGAGGCAAAGCCCGCCTCCTCCAGGTTGAAGTTGATCAGCGGAAATGCGACCTGCACCGTGCCGCAGCCCGGCGCCGTTTCTTGGACGTCCACCACCTCCCCGGTGCAGGCGGCGAACAAAGGCGGCGGCTCGCCGGGGCCGTCCCAACCACCGGTCGTCTCCAGGGTAATAACCTCTCGAGCTACCCGGGCCAGGTCCCCATCCGTCTCCAGGTAGTAGGTGGCGAGCAGGCTGTCGTTGGGGTCCGAGAACACAGTAGAGAGTCCCTCCCTGGGGGTACGGCGGAAGCTGCCTTCTAACTCTCAGCAACCGGGGTAATGGTCGAGGCCGCAAGATCCACGGTGAACTGCACCTCCCCGCCGCCGGAAAGGGCAACCGTCAGGGCATACTCCGTCACGTCCGCCGACAGGTCCCTGAATGCGAAGTACCCACTGAGGCTGGTCCGCGCCGTGGCGCTGGAGGAGACCGCAGTCAGCGTCAGCACAGCGCTGGCGGCCCGCAGAGCCCCGCCGCCCGGAGCAACCGGAGCGGCGCGCACCGTGACCTGGTAGTTCTCCCAGTCCACGTATACATACCCGCTGACCGTGTAGGTAGAGCTTCCCGGGTCCAGCACTGACCGGATCGTGCCGGCTGCTGCCGTGTAGTCAGCTGTGGCGTCGAGCGCCCCACCACAGCCGGCCGCCAGCGCCAACAGTGCCACTGCGGTCAGAAAGACAGGTCCCCATCCATGTAGGGGCATTGTTGGCTCCCCTGATTCGCGGCCGCCTCGGGGCGATGGGCGCGGGGTCAGAGACCGGGCCTACAGCGGCGTTATGGAGGGCTTGTCCAGGCGCACCGTGAACTGCACCTGCCCCCCGCCTGGCGTCCCGATCGTCAGAATGTGGACATTCTCCCCCTGGGGAATGCCCGTGAACTGGAAGAACCCCTGTGCGTTGGAGGTAGTGGTCTTGGGCGGCGTGGTGTCGAGGCTCAGTGGTGCTTCCGCGTACAACTCCCAGTTCCCGCCCGTTGGCAAGGTTGCATCGGCCTGCACCGCGATCCGGTCGGCGGCGTTGTCAATGTAGACATAGCCGCTGAGCGTGTACGTCGGTTCGTCCGGATTTAGATCATCTAGGAATGACTTGATCGAGCTGGCCGCCGCTACGTAGCCGGCGATGGCCAGCACACTGCCGCAGCCGGTGGCGACTACCGCCATCGCGCAGAGCGTAACCGCCGCCAGCAGAAGCCGCCAGCCCCGCCTCGCTTTAGTTCTGGTCTCACGAGTGCCGTGCATATGAAGCATGGTTGTCATCTCTCCCCTATTAGACTCCCTCCCGGATACGCATCAGCCGGTCACGGCCGCCCCGTGCAGCCTGCCTTGGTACTTAGACAACCGAACCCTGGTCGAAGATACCACTTTCTTCCGCCAGCGGCAACTCCACCGGCCGCCCCTCTTTGGCGGAGAGGTACATCGCCAGGGCCATCTCCAGGGTGGGGCGCACCGAAGCTGCCGGAATGACCGGCTCCCGGCCCTCCCTGATGGCACTCGCCATATCGTCTATCACCACCTGGTGATCGAAAAACGCAAAGTCGGCCGGCCCGGTAGCAGCGGTAGCTACCGCCGCGCTGCCGTAGGTGCGGATCTCCGCATCCTCCGGTCGCTCCTCGCGCAGTTTCCAGGTGTCCATGCGCTCCCCGACCATGATGGCGGTGCCGTCCGTGCCGTTCAACTCGATGCGGATGTCGGTTCCCGGCCACAGCGCCGTCGAGGCTTCGGCCACGCCCATGGCCCCGTTGGCCCAGTCAATGGTGGCGATCAGGGTATCCTCCAAGGACACCTCCGGGTGAGCCAGGTTCTCCATACGGGCCAGGACGCGTCGGGCCGGCCCCATCAGGTACTGGCACAGGTCCAGGTAGTGGAAAGCGTGCTGGATGGTGACACCCGCTCCCGAGCGCCGCGAGGAACGCCACGCATCGGACTTGTAGTAGTCAATCGAGCGGAACCACTTCATATACGCCGAACACATCAGCGGCCGCCCAAAACGTCCCGCGGCCAGCGCCTGTTTCATCGCCTGGATAGGCTTGCGCACCCGGCACTGCAGCACGATACCCAGCTTTACCCCCCGCTCGGCGCAGGTGGCGATCATGCTATCCGTCTCCCGCAGAGTCATGGCCGGAGGCTTCTCCACCAACACGTGCCGCCCGGCCTGCGCCGCCGCGATCACCGCGTCGTAGTGGTAGGCGTTCGGCGTCAGCACATTGACACACTGCACCTCGGGGTCGGCCAGCAGCTCCTCCAGGGAACCGTAGGCCCGGCAGCCGAACTCCTCGGCCAGCTTGCGCGCCCGGTCGGCGTCCACGTCGGCAACGGCGACCAGACGGCCCTTCGTGGAGGCCTGCAGGGACTTGGCATGAAAGGGCGCAACCAGTCCCGCGCCCAGCAGACCAAAGCCAATGGGGTAATCAGGCATAGCGTGTGTGACCTCCTCGCGAGGCTTCCGATGGAGGGGCCGGCCGAGTTGCGCACGGCGTGCGCAAGGAGTCCGGCCCCACACCGTAGCCCGGGGTAGCGTGGCACTGCCGTCGGGCACCTGCCGAAGGGTTACCGCAATCCAGTGAGTGAGCCACTTGCCCCCCTCCGAGGCCGGGCTTGCCACTGACGGCTCCGCCGGCCCCTCCCCTACGGAATCAGCAGCGCCTTCAGCGCCCTTTGCTCCTCAACCTCGGCAAATACTTGCTCCCAGTTGGCCAGTGGCTCCCGGTGCGAGATGATCTGGCCTACCGGAATCTTCCCGCCCGCGATCAGCGCAATGGAGCGATCCCAGCTGGTGTACTGGGTGGACATGTTGAAGGTAATGGTACAGACCTTAGCCTGCGCCTTGTCCCAGGGGAACTCCAGTTTCTCGCGTCCGGACAGGCCGATGGCGCAGAACCTGCCCAGCTTGCGCAGCAAGTCAATCCCGGAGGCAATAGCCGGGGCCGCGCCGCTGCATTCGGCCACCACGTCGGCTCCTCGGCCTCCAGTCAGCTCCTGGACCACCTCCAGCGGGTTGCTCTCGGCCACGTTCAGCACGGTATCAATCCCTAGTTCCCGTGCCTTGCTCAGGCGCACTTCCTCGTCTACCGGAGTGCCGATGATCACCACGTGCCGCGCCCCGGCGGCCCGGGCGGCCATGGCCGCCAGCAGCCCAATCGGCCCCGGCCCCAGCACCACCACGAAATCCCCCGCGGTCACCCCCGTACGCTCAATCAGGTCAGTGACCACATTGGCCGTCGGCTCGACTACGGCCGCCTCCTCGTAAGACAGGCGGTCGGGAATACGGTGCAGCAGCTTGACCGGCATCACGAGGTACCGGGCAAAGGCGCCGTCTATCCCCCAGCCCGGCGAGCGCTTGGAGGGGCAAATCTGGATATTACCGGTGCGGCAGAGGTAGCAGTGCCCACAGTGCCTGGTGTGCGGCTCGCCCACTACGCGCGCCCCCACCTCGATTCCCTCCGTGTCCGGTCCCAGCGCGACGACTTGACCGGAGAACTCGTGCCCCAGGATCACCGGCGGCCAGTAGGGGAAAGCATCGTGCTTGACGTGAATATCCGTTCCACAGATGCCACAGGCCTTGACCTCGATAAGCGCCTCGCCCGGTCCAGGGACCGGTTCGGGCACCTCGCGAAGCTCCAGAAATCCGACGCCCTTTTGGGTCTTTACCAGCGCTTGCATGGTGCTGTTCTCTTGACTGTAAGCATAGTAACCTGAATCCTATGTTTCACGTGAAACACGTGTTTCACGTGAAGCATCTTCCCGCCGTTACCCGGGCTGCACTCTACTGCCCGATGCACCACAGGTTCTTGTAGCCGCGTACGTACATGCGGCTCCCCGCGAAGACCGGACAGGAGCGCACCGTGTCCCCCAGCGAGTTGCGGGCGACCTCCTCGTAGGTCCGGCCCGGCTTGACCACCACCGTGTTGCCGTTGTCGCTGGTCACGTATATGTACCCGCCGGCGTAGCAGACGCTGCTGAAGACCTGTCCGCCCAGGCCGAGCTTCTTGTAGTAGGCCACCTGGCCATTGCCGGCGTCGGCGCAGATCAGGGTGTCCAGCTGGTTGGCGCAGTAGAGCAGGCCCTCGTGGAGGACGGGGCTGCCGTAGAAACGCTCATCGCGGCCCTGCCAGGCGGGCTTGATCTGGAGTTGGTCCGCCACTTGCTCCGGCACCTTGAACGATTGCCCGGCCAGGCTGTAGCTGCCGGGAATCTGGAAGTAATAGACCGTGTCTCCCTCCCGGATGGGGGCATTGTAGTCCAGGCGGAACAGGTTTTGCTGGAGAATCTTCCCGTCGTCCAGCCGTAGCACCTGCCCGAAGGGGGTGAAGGTCACCGGCACCTCCCCAATCTTCGTGACCACCGGGGTGCCCCAGTACATACCGGTAGGGGCGGTCCAGATCGTTTCCCCGGTAGCAGGGTTGAGGGCCACACAGTTGAGCAGGTTCACTAGCAGCCGATCGCCCGCCAGGACGGGGGAGGCGCTGGCCCCCCAGCCGTGGTTGGGCTTCTCCACCAGCCGCGCCCACTTGCGGTTGCCGTCCAGGTCGTAGCAGGCGACCACACCCGTACCGAAGGAGACCCAGACGTTCTGCCCATCGCTCACCGGCGTGGCGCTGGAGTAGCCGTTCCAGGGATGCGTGGGAGGCAGGGCATAGCGCAGCAGGGGCTGCAGTTGCTTGTTCAGCTCATCTCTCTTCTGCTGGGCGGCTGTCTGCTGAGTCTTGAGGTCGGCGTTGTTCGGCTCCTTGTTGATGGCGTCCTTGAGCTTGGCCAGTTCCTCCTCCACCGTCTTGATCTGGGCGCGGAGGGGCTCAGCCGCCGCTTTGTCCGCGTTCATCTCCGCCACCTGCTCGGGAGAAAGCACCTCCTCGTAGTTGTTGGTCTTCTGCCAGAGAATCGTCCCGTCGGCGAGGTTGACGCAGATCAACGTCGTGGGATCAGAGCAGACGAAGAGGCGGTTACCGACCAAGATGGGGCTACTGTTGCTGCTACCCGGCATGGGGGTAGACCAGACGACGCCTTGCTCTTTGGTCCAGGCAGTCGGGGGGGTAGTATCGGGAAAACGCCCGGTTCCGTCACCGCGCCAGCCGAGCAGGTCAGCCTGCAGGGCGGCGCAGAACAGGAGCGTCAAGCCGAGCAGGGCCAGGCGGCCCAGAGCGGGCAGGCGTATGCGCATAAGAGTGAACTCCCTTGCGGTCCAGGTTATCCAGACAGCCAATGGACGCTGACCCCGCGCGTCCCGGCAGTAGCGCCCGCCGGGCGGGGAGCAGCGTCCCTTGACAGGCCTGGTCACGACGGGCATTATTATACCAATCCGGCGGGCGGTTGTACACGGTGAGCCAATGAACAAAGCGCGTCTGGGGCGGAACAGCAATCGCGTCGACTGGCTGGTGACGGTGGGGCTGCCCGTGGGCCTGGCGTTGGCGGGGGGGGTGGCGATCGCCTTCTGGGGACGGGG